>JAESFW010000157.1_pt1 | contig 66041 bp, 63 predicted proteins | sample 9269481 | NCBI WGS metagenome assembly JAESFW01 (sample SAMN14515350, study PRJNA621654) | algae metagenome | isolation source: Lyngbya sp. HA4199-MV5 and co-occurring heterotrophs from soil with... | place: USA: Ahupuaa O Kahana State Park, Hawaii | collected 2009-07-21 | reverse complement strand
CAATGCGCGGCAGCTTCACCGGGTGCGGCCGCGCCACCAGCCCGAACGGCGCCACCATGCGCGCGGCCAGCCGTTCGGGCACGGTGGCGATGAGGTCGGAGGACTGCAGGATGTGGCCGATGGCCACGAAGTGCGGCACCTGGAGCTTCACCCGCCGCTGGGGCGTGTGCCGGTCCAGGATTTCGTCGACCTGGCCGTGACCCGTGCCGGCCGAGACGATGGCCACATGCTCGGCCGCAAAGAAGTCGGCCACGCGCAGCGGGCGGCGCCGCGCCAGCCGGTGGCCCTGGCGCAGCAGCACCACATAGTCCTGCTCGAACAGCCGGCGCTGGAAGAAGCCGGCCTTGAGCTGCGGCAACAGGCCTATGGCCAGGTCCACCTGGCCGGCCTCCATCGCATCCTTGAGGTTCACCGCCGTATTGCGCACCGTGCTGATGGCCACGCCCGGTGCCAGCTCGCCGATGCGCTGCATGAGCTGCGGCAGGAAATAGATCTCGCCGATGTCGGTCATGCCCACGGTGAAGCTGCGCTGGGCGGTGGCGGGATCGAAGGCGTTGCGCGCGTTGACGGCGCCGTGGATCATGCCCAGCGCATAGCCCACCGATTCGGCCAGTTGCTCGGCGAACGGCGTGGGTTGCATGCCGCTGGCCGTGCGCAGGAACAGGGGGTCGTCGAACTGCCGGCGCAGCCGCGCCAGGGCATTGCTCACCGCGGGCTGGCCCAGGCCCAGGTTCTCGGCCACCTTGGAGACCTTGCGCTCGGCCAGCAGCTGGTTGAAGACCACCAGCAGGTTGAGGTCGATGTCCTTGAGTTCCATGGCCTGCCTTCATGAGTATTGATTTCAATGATATTCAACATTCACTCCATCGCGTTGACTGATTTTTGGGTGCCCTGGATCATCCGTCGCACAAGAACATGGCGACGACAAGAGACAACGCACGATGGAAATCCACGTCCGCCCGCTGGGGCGCACCCTGCACGTCGAAGCCGGCGTGAACCTGCTGGAGGCCCTGCGCGCCCACGATGTGCCCGTGTCGTACAGCTGCATGGCCGGGCGCTGCGGCACCTGCCGCTGCAAGGTGGTCGATGGCACGGTGCTCGACGCAGGCCGCCAGCTGCAGCGCCCACCGGCCACGGGAGCGGACGATGAGGGTTGCGTCCTGGCCTGCCAGACCTTTGTGACCGAAGCCTGCACGGTGGAGATCGCCGAGCCCGACGAGGTGGTGGTGCACACGGCACGCACGCTCAAGGCCACGGTAGTCGCCATCGAAGACGCCACGCACGACATCAAGCGCCTGCGCCTGCAGCCGGCCAAGCCGCTCGATTTTTCTCCGGGCCAGTACGCGCAGCTGCAGTTCACGCCCGCGCATGCGCGCCCCTATTCCATGGCCGGGCTGCCCGGTGATGGCGAACTGGAGTTCCATGTGCGGCTGGTGCCCGAAGGGCGCGTCACGGGCTACATCGCCCAGGACCTGAAGGTGGGCGACGCCGTGCGCGTGAGCGGCCCGCTGGGGTCTGCCTACTTGCGCCGCCGGCACGACGGCCCCATGCTCTGCGTGGCGGGCGGCACGGGCCTGGCACCCATTTTGTCCATCGTGCGCGGCGCGCTCGCGGCGGGCATGCACAACCCGGTGCATCTGTACTTCGGCGTGCGCTCCGAGCGCGACGTCTACGGCATGGACTGGCTGGCCGCACTGCAGCGCGCGCACCCGGCCCTGACGGTGCACACCGTGCTGGCCTCGGGCCGCGCGCCGGGCTGCCGCAGCGGCCTGGTCACCGAGGCCATCGCCGCCGACTGGCCCCGCCTGGCCGGCTTTCGCGCCTACCTGTGCGGCGCGCCGCCGATGGTGGAGGCCACCGCGCTGCTGGTGCGCCGCCTGGGCATACCGACCGCGCACATCTACGCAGACGCCTTCTACGCCAGTGGCACGTGACCGCCCAAGGAAGCCCCATGGAACAGCCCCGCACCCACACCGCTGAAACCCTGGCCGCGCGCAAGGCCTACTACGAGCGCATCGGCGGCGACAGCATGACCCCGCTGTGGGAGGTGCTGGGCGCGCTGGTGCCACCCCGGCCGCGTTCGCCGGCCGTGCCGCACCACTGGTCCTATGCGGCCGTGCGCGACCAGGTGATGGAAGCGGGGCGGCTGATCACGGCAGAGGAGGCCGAGCGCCGCGTGCTGATCCTGGAGAACCCGGGCCTGCGCGGGCAGTCGTGCATCACGCAGTCGCTGTACGCGGGGCTGCAGCTCATCCTGCCGGGCGAGGTGGCACCCGCGCACCGCCACACCCAGTCGGCCCTGCGCCTGGTGCTGGACGGCGAGGGCGCCTACACGGCGGTGAACGGCGAGCGCGTGACCATGCGCCGCGGCGACTTCATCATCACCCCGGCCTGGACCTGGCACGACCACGGCAACCTGGGCAGCGAGCCCGTGGTCTGGCTCGACGGGCTGGACATTCCGCTGGTGCGCTTCCTCGACGCGGGCTTTGCCGAAAAGTCCCTTGCAAAGTCGCAGGGTGTGGAGCGGCCCGAGGGCGACGCCCTGGCGCGCTACGGCGCGAACATGCTGCCCGTGGACGAAGACAGCCCGCGCCCGGGCGACCCGACCCGGCTTTTCCTCTACCCCTACGCGCAGACCCGCGCAGCGCTGCAGACCCTGGCCCAGGGCACGCCCCATGCGCACCTGGGCTTCAAACAGCGCTTCGTGAATCCGGCCACCGGCGCATCGCCCATGCCCACCCTGGGCACCTTCGCCCAGTACCTGCCGGCCGGTTTCGCCACCCGCCCCTGCCGTGGCACCGATGGCACGGTGTACGTCTGCCTGGAGGGCAGCGGCGAGGCCGAGATCGAGGGCCAGGTCCACCCTTTCGAGGAGCGCGATGTGTTCGTGGTGCCGTCCTGGCACGCGTTGACGCTGCGCGCACACAAAGACTGCATCCTCTTTTCCTACTCCGACCGCCCTGTGCAAAAGGCTCTGGGCCTGTGGCGCGAAGAGCGGCTCTGACACGGCCCCACAAGAAACAAACAAGGAGACAGACATGAGCAGCGACCCCAGCACGGTCTTTCCGGCACAGGCCCGGTGGGAGGGCGCGGGAACGAACCGCATTCCCTTCAAGGTCTATACCGACGAGGAACTGCACCGCAAGGAGCTCGAACGCTTCTTCTACCAGAAGCACTGGTGCTATGTGGGGCTCGAAGCCGAGATCCTTCATGCGGGCGACTTCAAGCGCACGGTGATCGGCGAGCGCTCCGTCGTCATGGTGCGCGATGCCGAGGGCGGCATCAACGTGATCGAGAACGTCTGCGCCCACCGGGGCATGCAGTTCTGTCGCGAGCGCTCGGGCAACCGCAAGGAGCTGGTCTGCCCCTACCACCAGTGGAACTACACCTTGAAGGGCGAGCTGCAGGGCGTGCCGTTTCGCCGCGGCGTGAAGCAGGACGGCAAGGTCCACGGCGGCATGCCGGCCGACTTCAACCCGGCCGACCATGGGCTGAACAAGCTCAAGGTGGCCACGCGCGGCGGCGTGGTGTTCGCCTCCTTCGACCACGGAGTGGAATCGTTTGAAGACTTCCTCGGCCCCGAGATCCTCGGCTACTTCGACCGCCTGTTCAACGGCCGCCAACTCACCCTGCTGGGCTACAGCCGCCAGCGCATTCCCGGCAACTGGAAGCTGATGCAGGAGAACATCAAGGACCCTTACCACCCGGGACTGCTGCACACCTGGTTCGTGACCTTCGGGCTCTGGCGCGCGGACAACAAGAGCGAGCTCAAGATGGACGCACGCCACCGCCATGCGGCCATGGTGTCCACGCGCGGCCAGGCGGGCAAGGCCGGCCAGGTCACACAGGTGTCGAGCTTCAAGGAGAGCATGCAGCTCGAAGATCCGCGCTTCCTCGATATCGTGCCCGAGCCCTGGTGGGGCGGGCCGACGGCGGTGATGATGACCTTGTTCCCCAGCGTCATCCTGCAGCAGCAGGTCAACAGCGTTTCCACGCGCCACATCCAGCCCGCGGGCCATGGCGCCTTCGATTTCGTGTGGACGCATTTCGGCTTTGCGGACGACACCGAAGAGATGACCAAGCGCCGCCTGCGCCAGGCCAACCTGTTCGGCCCGGCGGGATTCGTCTCGGCCGACGATGGCGAGGTGATCGAGTTCTCGCAGCAGGGCTTCGAACAAAAGCCCTTTCACCGCGCGCTGGCCGAACTGGGCGGGCGCGAGGTGGGCGACACCGACCACATGGTGACCGAGACGCTGATCCGCGGCATGTACCGCTACTGGCGTGAAGTGATGGAGGACTGAGATGGACTTCCCCACCTACTACGCCCTGACCCAGCTCTATGCCGACTACGCCAGCGCCGTGGATTCGGGCGACTGGGACCTGTGGCCCGGCTTCTTCACCGAGGACTGCAGCTACCGCCTGCAGCCGCGCGAGAACCACGAGCGCGGCTTTCCGCTGGCCACGCTGTCGTTCGAGAGCAAGGGCATGCTGCGGGACAGGGTCTACGGCATCAAGGAGACCCTGTTCCACGACCCCTACTACCAGCGCCACATCATCGGCGCGCCGGTGGTGCGCCGGGTGGAGGGCGAGCGCATCCACTGCGAAGCCAACTACGCCGTGCTGCGCACCAAGCTCTCGCAGGCGTCCACGGTGTTCAACACCGGGCGCTACATCGACGAGGTGGTGCACACGCCAGAGGGCCTGAAGTTCGCGAAGAAGCTCGCCGTCTTCGACAGCGAAATGGTCCCCAACTCGATCATCTACCCCATCTAGGACAACGACCATGAGCGATGCAACAAGCACCCTGCAATGGACCGATGCGGCCGCCTTCGACGAGGTGCCGCAGGACGACGTGATCGGCCTGGCCGTTGGCGGGCGCGACATCGCGCTCTACGGCGTGGACGGCAGCGTCTACGCCACCGACAACCTGTGCACCCACGGCCATGCGCGCCTGTGCGACGGTTTCCTGGACGGGCACGAGATCGAGTGCCCGCTGCACCAGGGCAAGTTCGACGTGCGCAGCGGCGCGCCCACCTGCCAGCCCGTGACCGAGGCGGTGCGCACCTACCCGGTGCGCATCGATGGCGGCCGGGTGTATCTGGCGCTCGGCTAAGGCCTATCATTCCGCCCATGGACCGCATTCTCTACACCTACTTCCGCAGCTCGGCCGCCTACCGGGTGCGCATCGCCCTCCACCTCAAGGGCCTCACAGCCACACAGATCCCCGTGCACCTGGTGCGCGACGGGGGCGAGCAACTGAAGCCCGAGTACAAGGCCATCAACCCACAGGGCCTGGTGCCGGTGTTCGGCGAAGACGGCATGCGCGTGAGCCAGTCGCTGGCCATCCTCGAATACCTGGAAGAGCAGTACCCCGGCACGCCCCTGCTGCCCGCCAGCGCCGCCGACCGCGCGCGCGTGCGCCAACTCGCGCTGGTGGTGGCCTGCGAGATCCACCCGCTCAACAACCTGCGCGTGCTCAAGTACCTGAGCGGCACGCTGGGTGTGCCCGAAGCGGCCAAGAACGACTGGATCAAGCACTGGATCGCCGAGGGTTTTGCGGCGCTGGAGACCGAACTCACCGCCGCCGGAAGCGGCGCCGGGAAGTTCTGCTTTGGCGACACGCCCACCCTGGCCGACTGCTGCCTGGTGCCCCAGATCTTCAACGCCCGCCGCTTCGAGGTGGACCTGTCGCCCTACCCCACGCTCGTGGCCATCGACGCGCGCTGCCAGGCGCTGCCGGCCTTCCAGCAGGCGCACCCGGCCCAGCAGCCCGACGCCCAGTAAAGGGAATCGGGAATCAGCGCACCGGGTTGGCTTCCAGCCAGGTGCGCAGGCGGCGCACGCCCTCGACCAGGCGCGCCGGGTCTTGCGAAGCGAAGCACCAGCGCAGCCAGCCCTGCGCCTCGGCGCCAAAGGCATTGCCCGGTGCCAGACCCAGGCCGGCTTCGGCCACCAGGCGCTTGGCCAGGGCCAGCGAATCGGTGACGCCCTCGATCTGGAAGAAGGCGTACATGCCGCCGCGCGCGGCCGCCACCTTCACGCCCGGCACCTGGGCCAAAAGCGGTACCAGCGTGTCGCGGCAGGTCTGCAGGTGGGCCACCACGCGCGGTGTGATCTCGGCGCTGTGTTCCAGCGCGGCCAGCCCCGCGCGCTGGGTGAACACGCTGGCACACGAGGTGTTGAACTCGATGACCTTGGCGATGCCATCCACCAGCGCGGGCGGCAGCACCAGCCAGCCCAGGCGCCAGCCGGTCATGAGAAAGCTCTTGGAAAAACTGTGCGCCACCACCAGCCGGTCGTCGGCATTGGCGATGTCCAGGAAGCTGGGCGCGCAGCGGTTCTCGGTGGGCTCGTAGTACAGGCGCTCGTAGACCTCGTCGGCCAGGATCCAGGTACCCGTGCTGCGGCAATGGTCCAGGATGCGCTGCTGCTCGGCGCGCGTGAGCGTCCAGCCCGTGGGGTTGTTGGGCGCGTTGAGGATGAGCAGGCGGGTCTTCTTGGTCACGGCCTGGCACAGGGCGTCCAGGTCCAAGCCCCATTGCCCGCCGGTGGCCGTGAGTGGCAGGGTGCGCACGCGCGCGCCCAAAATCACCGGCTGCGCCACCAGGTTGGGCCACACCGGCGTGACCACCACCACCTCGTCGCCCGCATCCACCAGGGTCTGCACGGCCAACATGAGCGCGCTCACACCGCCCGAGGTGATCGCGATGCGGCCCGCGTCCACGGCCGGGTGCAGGGCGCTGGTGTAGCGCGCCACCGCCTCGCGCAACGCGGGCAGGCCCAGGTTGTGGCTGTAGAAGGTCTCGCCGCGCTGCAGGGATGCGATGGCCGCGTTGCGCACCACCTCGGGCGTGACCTCGTCGCTCTCGCCGAACCAGAAGGCCAGCACATCGTCGCGCCCCAGGCCGGCATTGGCGACCTCGCGGATCATGGAAGGTTCGAGGGTCTCTATGGTCTCACGCATGGTCGGAAAAAGCGGTGCGCCCGCAGCAAGTCGGTGAAGGGACTGCAAGCGTAGCTTCTTTTCACGGAGCTTGATCGCCGCCCTGTATTTCCCACCAGCGCTCACCCATCTGCTGCTGCAGCCATTCGATGAAGCTCACCACCTTGGCCGGCACCATGCGCGGCGAAGGGTAGACGGCATGGATCTCCTGCGGCGGCAGGGTCCAGCCGGGCAGCAGGGGCACGACGGCACAGCCTTCGAGCGAACTGTGCGCCACATAGGTTGGCAGCGCCGCGATGCCCATGCCGCCGCGCGCGGCGGCCAGCAGCGCCGAGAGGTTGTTGGAACGCAGCGGGCCCGCCACCGGCACCGCATGCGCCACGCCCGTGCCGTTGCTGAAATGCCAGCGCGCATCGCCCTGCACGGTGCTGTAGATCAGCGCATCGTGCCGCGCCAGGTCTTCCGGCGTGGCCGGCATGCCGTGCTGCGCCAGGTAGGCGGGCGAGGCCACCAGCACCCAGGGGTTGAGCCCCAGGTAGCGCGCCCCCAAGGTCGAATCGGCCAGCCGCCCCATGCGGATGGCCACGTCGATGCCCTGCTCCACCAGGTTCACATAGCGGTCCTCGAAGACCAGGTCGATCTGCAGGCGCGGGTTCTCGCGCATGAAGCGCATCACCAGCGGCACCAGCACGCGCCGGCCAAAGGCCACCGAGGTGCTGATGCGCAAGCCCCCCTGCACCTGCGACTGCAGCAGCGCGGCCACGGTCTCGGCCTCTTCGACATGGTGGGTGATGAGCTTGCACTTGTCGTAGTACAGGCGGCCGATCTCGGTGGGCGAGACGCCGCGCGTGCTGCGGTGCAGCAGGCGCGAGCCCAGCTGCTTTTCGAGCTGGGCCACGAGCTTGGTGGCCGAGGGCTGGCCCACGCCCATCTCGGCCGCGGCCTTGCTGAACGAGCCCAGGTCCACCACGCGCACGAACAGTTTGACTCCGAGAAGGCGATCCATGGAATCGATTATGGGCAGCGCCCTGCCGCCGATTGCATTCCAAAAGGGAATAACGCTAATGCCCTGGATGCGGGTTCCGGGGCGAAAGCAATGAGCGGAGCATCCAGTCCATCACTTCGCAACCCCTGACAGGAGACCCCGCAATGGCAAAGATGAAGGCCGCCATGGCCGCCGTTCTGGTGATGGAAAAGGAGGGCATCACCCAGCTCTTCGGCGTGCCCGGCGCAGCGATCAACCCGCTGTATGCCGCGCTGCGCGAACGCCAGTCGCTCACCCATATCCTGGCGCGCCACGTGGAGGCTGCCTCGCACATGGCCGAGGGCTACACCCGCGCCAAAGCCGGCAACATCGGCGTGTGCGTGGGCACCAGCGGGCCGGCCGGCACCGACATGGTCACCGGCCTGTACTCGGCCAGCGCCGACAGCATTCCCATCCTGTGCATCACCGGCCAGGCGCCGCGCGCCCGCCTCTACAAGGAAGACTTCCAGGCGGTGGACATCGAGTCCATCTCCAAGCCCGTCACCAAGTGGAGCGTGACGGTGCGCGAACCCGCCCTGGTGCCGCGCACCTTCCAGCAGGCCTTCCACCTGATGCGCTCGGGCCGGCCCGGCCCGGTGCTGATCGACCTGCCCTTCGACGTGCAGATGGCCGAGATCGAGTTCGACATCGACACCTACGAGCCGCTGCCGGTCTACAAGCCAGCCGCCACGCGCAAGCAGGTGGAAAAGGCGCTGGACATGCTGGAGGCCGCCGAGCGGCCCCTGATCGTGGCCGGCGGCGGCATCATCAACGCGGACGCAGCCGACCTGCTGGTGGAGTTTGCCGAGCTGACCGGCGTGCCCGTGATCCCCACGCTCATGGGCTGGGGCGCGATTCCCGACGACCACCCGCTCATGGCCGGCATGTGCGGCCTGCAGACCAGCCACCGCTACGGCAACGCCACCCTGCTGGCCAGCGACTTCGTGATGGGCATCGGCAACCGCTGGGCCAACCGCCACACCGGCTCGCCCGAGGTGTACTGCAAGGGCCGCAGCTTCGTGCACATCGACATCGAGCCCACGCAGATCGGCCGCGTGTTCAACCCCGACTTCGGCATCGTGAGCGATGCGCGCGCCGCGCTGCAGCAGTTGGTGCAGGTGGCGCGCGAGCGCCGGGACGCGCGCGGCCTGCCCGACCGCAGCGACTGGGCCGGCCGCTGCGCCGAGCGCAAGGCGCTGATGCACCGCAAGTCGCACTTCACCGAGACGCCCATCAAGCCCATGCGCGTGTACGAGGAGATGAACGCCGCCTTCCCGCGCGACACCGTCTACGTGAGCACCATCGGCCTGAGCCAGATCGCGGGCGCGCAGTTTCTGCACGTCTACGGCCCGCGCCAGTGGATCAACTGCGGCCAGGCTGGCCCGCTGGGCTGGACCATTCCCGCCGCGCTGGGCGTGGTGGCGGCCGACCCCACGCGCACGGTGGTGGGGCTGTCGGGCGACTACGACTTCCAGTTCTTGATGGAAGAACTGGCCGTGGGCGCGCAGTTCAACCTGCCCTATGTGCAGGTGCTGGTGAACAACAGCTACCTGGGGCTGATCCGCCAGGCGCAGCGCGGCTTCGACATGGACTACTGCGTGCAGCTCGCGTTCGAGAACCAGAACGTGCCGCCCGGCGAAGGCGACCTGCGCGGCTACGGCGTGGACCACCAGACGGTGGTGCAGGGCCTGGGCTGCCGCTGCCTGCGCGTGACCGACCCCGAGCAGATCGCTGGCGCCCTGAAGGAAGCCCAGGCCCTGGCGCGCGAGCACCGGGTGCCGGTGGTCGTGGAGGTGATCCTGGAGAAGGTCACCAACATCGCCATGGGCACCGAAATCGACCAGATCAAGGAGTTCGAAGACATCGACTGCCGCCACCCCGGCGGCCGCGCAGGCCTGGAACTGGCCGGCCTGCTGGACTGAACACGACTCAAGGAGACAAGCACATGCCCCGTTTTGCCGCCAACCTGACCATGCTCTTCACCGAGCTGCCCTTCATCGACCGCTTCGGCGCCGCCGCACGCGCCGGCTTCACGGCCGTGGAGTTTCTGTTTCCCTACGCCTGGCCGGCCGAAGAGATCCGCGCCCAGCTCGACACCCATGGCCTGCAGCTGGTGCTGCACAACCTGCCCGCGGGCGACTGGGGCGCGGGCGAACGCGGCATCGCCTGCCTGCCGGGGCGCGAGGCCGAGTTCCGCGCGGGCGTCGTAGACGCCATCGCCTATGCCCAGGCCTTGGGCGTGCAGCAGCTCAACTGCCTGGCCGGCAAGGCGCCCGAGGGGGCGGACCCCGCGCTGCTGCGCCGCACCCTGGTGGAGAACCTGCGCTTTGCCGCGCAGGAACTGCGCCAGGCCGGGCTGCGCCTCTTGGTCGAGCCCATCAACACCTACGACATCCCCGGCTTCTTCGTGAGCACCACGGCCCAGGCGCTCGGCCTGCTGGACGAGGTGGACGCCAGCAACGCCTTCGTGCAGTACGACATCTACCACGCCCAGCGCATGGAGGGCGAGCTGGCCGCCACGCTTCAAAGGCACCTTGCGCGCATCGCCCATATCCAGCTGGCCGACAACCCGGGCCGCAACGAGCCGGGCACCGGCGAAATCAACTACGCCTGGCTCTTCCAGCACATCGACGCCATCGGCTACACGGGCTGGATCGGCTGCGAATACAAGCCCGCCACCACCACCGAAGCCGGCCTGGGCTGGCGCGAAGCCCTGACCCACGCATGATTTTCAAGGAAACATATCCATGACCACCACCTCCCTCAAGATCGGTTTCATCGGCCTGGGCACCATGGGTGCTCCCATGGCGCAGCACCTCATCCAGGCCGGCCACCAGCTCTTTGTGTACACGCGGGGCCGCGTGCCGCCGGCCATTGCCGAGAGCCGGGCCACCCAGTGCGTGACGGCACGCGGCGTGGCCGAGCGCGCCGACATCATCTTCACCATGGTGCCCGACACCCCGCATGTCGAGGACGCGCTGTTCAGCGAGAGCGGCGTGGCCGCGGGCCTCAGCAAGGGCAAGACCGTGGTGGACATGAGCTCCATCTCGCCCATCGCCACCAAGAACTTTGCGGCCCGCATCAACGCCCTGGGCTGCGACTACCTGGATGCACCCGTCTCGGGCGGCGAGGTGGGCGCGAAGAACGCCACGCTGTCCATCATGGTGGGCGGGCCCGAGGCGGCCTTCGCGCGCGTCAAGCCATTGTTCGAGCTGATGGGCAAGAACATCACCCTGGTGGGCGGCAACGGCGACGGGCAGACCGCCAAGGTGGCCAACCAGATCATCGTGGCCCTGAACATCGAGGCCGTGGCCGAGGCCCTGGTGTTTGCCGCCAAGGCCGGCGCCGACCCGGCGCGCGTGCGCCAGGCGCTGATGGGCGGCTTCGCGTCGTCCAAGATCCTCGAAGTGCATGGCGAGCGCATGCTGCGACGCACCTTCGACCCGGGCTTTCGCATCGAGCTGCACCAGAAGGACCTGAACCTGGCCCTGGCCAGCGCGCGCGCCCTGGGCGTGGCCCTGCCCAGCACCGCCACCGCGCAGGAGCTGTTCAACAGCTGCGTGGCGCAAGGCGGCGCGGCCTGGGACCACTCGGCCCTGGTGCGCGCGCTCGAGACCCTGGCGCATTTCGAGATCGGCCAGGCGGCCGCACGCTGATGGCAGCGCAGCAGGCGCTGCTGCGCCGCATGTTCGACGCAGCCATCGCCAGCGCCCAGCCCGCGCTGTGCGTGCCGCCGCACCTGCCGTCCCCCGCGGACCTGGGCACAGGCCGACTGGTGGTGATCGGCGCAGGCAAGGCATCGGCCGCCATGGCGCGGGCGGTGGAGGACCACTGGGACGGACCGCTCTCGGGCCTGGTGGTCACGCGCTATGGCTACGCCGTGCCCTGCCAGCGCATCGAGATCGTGGAGGCCGCCCACCCGGTGCCCGATGCGGCCGGCATGGTGGCCGCGCAGCGCATGCTCGGCACCGTGGCCGGCCTGCGCGAGGACGACCTGGTGCTGTGCCTGATCTCAGGCGGCGGTTCGTCCCTGCTGCCCCTGCCGCTGCCCGGCATCACCCTGGCCCAGAAACAGGAGGTGAACCGCGCGCTGCTGCAGTCGGGCGCCACCATTGCCGAGATGAACTGCCTGCGGCGCCACCTCTCTGCGATCAAGGGCGGGCGGCTGACGCTGGCCTGCCACCCGGCGCGCGTGCTCACGCTGCTGCTGTCGGACGTGCCCGGCGATGCGCCCATGGACATCGCTTCGGGCCCCACGGTGGGCGACCCCACGACCTGTGCCGATGCGCTGGACATTGCACGCCGCCATGGCATCGCACTGCCGCCCGCGGTGCGCGAGCTGCTGGAGTCGGGCCGCGGCGAATCGCCCAAGCCCGGCCACCCGCACCTGGCCCGCAGCGCGGTGCGCATGGTGGCCACCCCCCAGATGGCGCTGGAAGCGGCGGCCCAGGTGGCGCGCGAGGCCGGCTACACCCCCTGCATCCTGGGCGATGCACTCGAAGGCGAGGCGCGCGATGTGGGCCGGGTGCTCGCCGGCATCGCGCTGCAGGTGGCGCAGCGCGGCCAGCCCTTTGCCACGCCCTGTGTGCTGCTCTCGGGCGGGGAGACCACGGTGACGGTGCGCGGTGGCGGGCGCGGCGGGCGCAATGTGGAATGCCTGCTGTCCATGGCGCTGGCGCTGCAGGGCCACCCGCGCATCCACGCGCTGGCGGGCGATACCGATGGCGTGGACGGGCAGGAGGAGATCGCGGGCGCACAGATCACGCCCACCACGCTGCAACGTGCGCAGGCCCTGAGCATCCGCCCCGCCGATGCGCTGGCACGCAACGATGGCCATGGCTTCTTCGGTGCGCTGGGCGACGCGGTGGTGACCGGGCCCACGCTGACCAATGTGAACGACTTCCGTGCCATCGTGATCGACGCGGGGTGAATGTCCGATTCTGATCCTCGGTCGTCTTGCACGCGCATGGCGGGCCGGCGGCCGGGGGCCTAAGATTCCGGCATGTTCTGCCTGATCTGCCCCATCGCTCTCCCCGCAACCCCAGGGCTTGCGCCATGACCCCGGCCGCTTCCCTGCGCCCGCGCGACCTGGGACTCGCGCTGCTCGTCATCCTGGTCTGGGGCGTCAACTTCGCCGTCATCAAGGTCGGGCTGGCCGGCGTGCCGCCGTTGCTGCTGGGGGCACTGCGCTTCATGCTCGCGGCCTTTCCCGCGCTGCTGTTCTTCAAGGCCCCCAAGGTACCGCTGCGGCTGTACCTGGTGTTCGGGCTGACCATGTCGGTGGGGCAGTTCGCCTTTCTGTTCAGCGCCATCCATGTGGGCATGCCCTCGGGCCTGGCCTCGCTGGTGCTGCAGTCGCAGTCCTTCTTCACGCTGGTGCTCACCGTGCTGTGGCTGCGCGAGCGCTGGCAGGGCAACCAGCTTGCGGGCCTGTTGCTCGCGGCCGGCGGGCTCGTGCTGATCGGCAGCGCGCATGGCGCCTCCATGCCGCTGCTCGGCTTTCTGCTCACCGTGGCGGCTGCGGCCATGTGGGCCTGCGGCAACCTCGTGAGCCGCGCCGTGGGCCGCTACGGGCCCATGAACCAGCTGGCCTTCGTGGTCTGGGCCAGCCTGGTGCCGCCGCTGCCGCTGCTGGCACTGTCGGGCCTGATCGAGGGGCCCGACGCCATCGCGGCGGCGCTGCAGGGCTTCAGCTGGGCCTCGTTCGCCTCGGTGGCCTACCTGGCCTGGGCGGCCACGCTGTTCGGCTACGGCGTGTGGACCTACCTGCTCGCGCGCTACCCCGTGAACCGCATCGCGCCCTTCACGCTGCTCGTGCCCCTGGTGGGCCTGACCACGGGCTGGATCGCCTTTGGCGAAACGCTGCAGCCGGTGCATTTCGTGGGCGGTGCCCTGCTCATGGTGGGCCTGTTCGTGAACCTGTTCGGCGCACCGCTGCTGGCAAGGCTGCGGCTGCAATCGAAGGGCTGAGCCCCACCCGCGTAGCGCTCCGCAATTGACAGCATGCATTTAAAGATATACATTAAATACATGTTTACGCGGCGCGGTAGACAGCAAGCCATCCAGGTACCTGGCCTTTGATCCCAGCGCCACCACTGGAACGCCATCATGAACACCGAGACCCATACCCCCGATTCCGCCCGCAGCCTCGATGCCCACCACCCCGCCCACGGCCTGTCCGACCGTGTAGCCCTGGCCATCACCCTGGCGCTGCGCTTCTTTGCCGACACCTTCTTTGCCAAGCGCTATGGCAACCGCGCCATCGTGCTGGAGACCGTGGCCGCCGTGCCCGGCATGGTGGGCGGCATGCTCGTGCACCTGCGCTGCCTGCGCTGGATGGTGGACGACGCAGGCTGGATCCGCACCCTGCTGGACGAAGCCGAGAACGAGCGCATGCACCTCATGACCTTCATCGAGATCGCCCGGCCCAGCTGGTTCGAGCGCGCGGTGATCCTCTTCACCCAGGCCGTGTTCTTTGTCTGCTTCTTTGCGCTGTACCTGGTCTCCTCGCGCACGGCGCACCGCCTGGTGGGCTACTTCGAGGAGCAGGCCGTGGTCAGCTACACGCTGTACCTCCAGGAGATCGACGAAGGCCGGGTCGAGAACGTGCCCGCCCCCGACATCGCCATCGCCTACTGGAAGCTGCCCGCCGACGCCCGCCTGCGCGATGTGGTGCTGGCCGTGCGCGCCGACGAAGCGGGCCACCGCGACGTGAACCATGGTTTTGCCAACGCCCTGAGCACCGCGGGCGCCGTGCAGCAGCACGCCAACTGAGACAATCGGGCGCAACACCACCCTGCCCTGCCCCATGCGCCTGACCGTTTTCACCGACTACTCCCTGCGCGTGCTGCTGGTGCTGGCCTCGCGCACCGAGGCCCTGGTCACCATCGCCGACATCACCGAAGCCTTCGGCATCTCGCAGGCCCACCTGATGAAGGTGACCCAGGCGCTGGGCAAGACCGGCTGGGTGGACACGGTGCGCGGCCGCAACGGCGGCATGCGCCTGGCGGCCGACCCGCGCAAGCTCTCGCTGGGCGAGGTGGTGCGTCGGCTGGAGGCCGACTTTGCCCTCGTCGAATGCCTGGGCGAAGACAACCAGTGCGTGCTGACCGGCGGCTGCGGCCTGGAGGTGGCCCTCCAGCAGGCCACCGAGGTCTTTCTGCGCGAACTCGACCGCTACTCGATTGCCGACCTGGTCAACACCAGCCCCGCGCTCGCACAGTTGGCGCTGTGGCAGCCCATCACCTGGGATGCGCCGCCCCGGCGAAGCCGCACCAGCCAGCGGCCGGTCTGAGCCCGGCCGTCAGGACGGCTCGCCCCCGCCTGCGGCAGCGCTGCTGCCGTCCTCGAAGGCCTGGCGCGATTCGAGGATGCCCTGGCGGTGCTCCTCGGCCCACAGCCACACGCCGCAGAAGGCCGCGCCCAGGCTCTGGCCGCGCTCGGTGAGTTCGTACTCCACGCGCGGCGGCACCACGGCGAACACGGTGCGCACCACCAGGCCATCGGCCTCCATCTGGCGCAGGGTCTTGGTCAGCATCTTCTGGCTGATGTCGCCCACCAGCTCGCCCACGCGCGTGAAGCGCAGGCGCCCATGCTCGGCCAGCACCTCCAGCGCCAGCATGGTCCATTTGTCGGCCACGCGGCCGATGATCTCGCGCACCAGCCGGTCGAGCTCCGGGTCGGTGGGGCCCGGCGGCGGGTGCTTGTGCAGCGGGTGGCGATGGGCGTGTGTGGTGTCGTGCAGGGTCATGGCGGTTTCCGCGCGGTAAGTGAGGCACTTTCAAGTGCCTACTTCCCATGGGCTCGGGCCGATCATACGATCCGCCCCACCACGACCCGCCAATGGCCACACGTGCTGTTGGGCTGGTTTCCCCCTAGCAGGAAACGCCGATGAAGCCCCCCTCCCCTGACGCCCCCACCACCCCACCGGCCGCCCTGGCCGGCCCCGAACTCAAGCGCCGCGAAGTGGTGCTCGGCAGCGCAGCCGCCGCCCTGGCCAGCGGCATCGCCCCCGGTGCAGAGGCCGCCCCGGCTGCACGGTCCTCGGCGCCCGCCTACGCGCTGCCCATCCGCCTGCAGGTCAACGGCCAGCCGGTCCACCTGGTGGTCGATGCGCGCACCTCGCTGCTCGACACGCTGCGCGAGCACCTGGCCCTCACGGGCGCCAAGAAGGGTTGCGACCATGGCCAGTGCGGCGCCTGCACGGTGCACCTCGATGGCCAGCGCGTGGCCTCGTGCCTCACCCTGGCAGTGCAGGCCGACCGGCGCGCGGTGACCACCATCGAGGGCATCGAAGGCCCCGGCGGCGCGCTGCACCCCATGCAGCAGGCCTTCATCGACCACGATGCATTGCAGTGCGGCTACTGCACGCCGGGCCAGATCATGGCCGCCATTGCCTGCGTGCGCGAAGGGCATGCCAAGTCGCCCGAGCAGATCCGCGAGTACATGAGCGGCAACCTGTGCCGCTGCGGCGCCTATGTGGGCATCGTGGGTGCCATCCAGCAGGCGGCTCCCCTGGTGCGGAGGGCCTGAGCATGCAGCCCTTCGCCTATTCCCGCGCCGCCACCGCGGCCGATGCCGTGCGCGCCATGGCCGCCGCCCCCGAGGGCACGCGCTACCTGGCCGGCGGCACCACGCTGTACGACCTGATGAAGCTGGGCGTGATGGCACCGCCCGCCGTGATCGACATCACCGGCGTGCGCGAGCTCACGGCCATCCACACCGCCGGGCCCGAGCTGCGCTTTGGTGCGCTTGCGCCCATGGCCCGGGTGGCCGCCGACCCGCGCGTCATGGTGCTCTACCCGGCACTGGCCGAATCGCTGTGGAAGGCCGCCTCGCAGCAGCTGCGCAACATGGCCAGCGTGGGCGGCAACCTGCTGCAGCGCACGCGCTGCGCCTACTTTCGCGGCGGCGAGGCCTACCCCTGCAACAAGCGCCAGCCCGGCAGCGGCTGCGCCGCCATCGACGGCGCCGACCGCGGCCAGGCCCTGCTGGGCGCGAGCGACGCCTGCAATGCCGTCTACCCCGGCGACTGGGCGATTGCGCTCACAGCCTTCGATGCCATGGTGGACACCATCAGCCCGCGCGGCAGGCGCAGCATTCCCATCGAGGCGCTGCACCGCGAGCCGGGCAGCACGCCGCACATCGAGACTGCCCTCGCACCCGACGAGCTGGTCACGCGCATCCGCGTGCCGGCCTCGCCGCTGGGCCGGGCCTCCACGTACCACAAGGTCCGCGACCGTGAGTCCTATGCCTTCGCCCTGGCGTCCGCCGCTGTGGCGCTGCAGATCGAGGGCGGTGTGGTGCGGGCCGCGCGCATTGCGCTGGGCGGCGTGGCCACCCGGCCCTGGCGCGCGCGCCAGGCCGAAGCATCGCTGATCGGCCAGCCGCTCACGCACCAGAGCGCTTTGCGCGCGGGCGCCATCGCCTTCGCGGATGCCCGGGCCGGGCACCACAGCGGCTTTCGCATCGAACTGGGCCGCCAGACGGTGGCCGACGCACTCCTCATCGCCAGGGAACGGGCAGGCACGGCATGACCACGACGACACACTCCACCACCTCCCAAGCCGTCCCCGACACCACGCGCGTAGATGCCTATGACAAGGTGCGCGGCGTCACGCGCTATGGCACGGACCAGAGCCTGCCTGGCATGGCCTACGCCATGCTCGCCGTGGCGCGCATCGGCCGCGGCACCGTGCGCGCCATCGACCGCCGCGCGGCCCAGGCCGTGGCCGGCGTGCGCCTCATCCTCACGCACGAGGATGTGCAAGGCCTGGCCTCGGCCGGCTTCATCCTGGGCGGCGGCTATGGCGTGCAAAGCCTGCAGCCGCTGGCCGGTACGGCCATTGCCTACAGCGGCCAGCCCATCGCCATCGTGGTGGCCGACACGCTGGAGGCGGCCACCGAGGCGGCCGCGCTGGTGCGCGCCACGTACGACGAAACGCCGTTCACCGTGGACTTCGGCGCACCGGGCAACCGGGCGCTCCCCCAGGCCGACCTGCCGCTGCCCAAGCCGGCCTTTGCCGACAAGCTGCGCGGCGATGCGGATGCGGCCTATGCCGCGGCCCCCGTGCGCATCGAGGCCCAGTACCGTGGCCCCGCCCAGCATGCCAACCCCATCGAGCTGCTGGGCACGGTGGCGCACTGGCAGGGCGACATGCTCACGGTGTACGAATCCACGCAGAACAGCGGTGCGTTGCGCCACGGTCTGGCGCGGCAGCTCGCGATGCCGCCCGACCAGGTGCGCGTGGTCTCGCCCTCGGTGGGCGGCGGCTTCGGGCAGAAGAATTCGCTGCAGGGCCACACCGTGCTGGTGGCGCTGGCGGCGCGCCGGCTCGGCCGCCCGGTCAAGCTGGTGCTGACGCGCGAACAGGTGTTCCATGCCTCGGGGTTTCGGCCCGCGAGCACGCACCGGCTGCAGCTCGGGGCCGATGCCGCGGGCCGGCTGCAGGCCATCACGCACGAGGTGCAGCAGCAGACCTCGCAGCACGATTTGTTTCCCTCATCGTGCACCGAGATCTCGGCCAGCATGTATGCCTGCGCGAATTTCCGTGGGCGCGAGAGCCTGGTGCGCACCGACACGCACACACCGGGCTTCATGCGCGGGCCCTGGGAACACTTCACCTGCTTCGCGCTCGAAAGCGCCATGGACGAACTGGCCCATGCCACCGGCCAGGACCCCGTGGCGCTGCGCCTGGCCCACGACACGCAGCTGGACCCGCAGTCGGGCAAGCCCTTTTCCTCGCGCCACCTGGCGCAATGCCTCACACGCGGGGCCGAGCGCTTTGGCTGGGCACGCCGCAGCCCGGCGCCCGGGTCCATGCGGGCGGCCGATGGCACGCTGATCGGCTGGGGTGTGGCCGCGGGGGCCTACAAGGCAGCGATGGCGCCGGCCATTGCGCGGCTGCGCGTGTCGGACGATGGCCGCGTGCGCATCGACATCGGCGGGCACGAGATGGGCCAGGGCATCCGCACGGCCGTGGCCAACACCGTGGCCGGGGTGCTGCAGGTGCCGGCCCGCCAGGTCAGCGTGGTGCTGGGCGACACGCGCAGCGTGCCCCAGCACCTGACCGCCGGCTCCTGGGGCACGGCCACGGCCCTGCCGGCGGTGCTGCAGGCCGCCGAGCAGGCCAGGGCCGAGCTGGCGGCGCTCAACTGCACCTCGCGGCGCGCCCGCACACCCGCGCAGATCCTGAAGGCCGCGCGCACGCCCTTCATCGAGGTGGAAAGCCGCCACCGCGCGCCAGGCCAGCCCGAGCCGATCTATGCCCGTCTGGCCCAGGGCCTGCCCTCGGCGGCAGGGCCGCACTACCCCGAGTTCACGGCCTTCAGCTACATCGCGCATTTCGTGGAGGTGCGCATCGAGCCCCATACACGGCGCGTGCGCGTGCCGCGCGTCCTGAGCGTGGCCGACTGCGGCCGCGTGGCCAGCCCACGCACCGCGCGCAGCCAGGTGCAGGGCGGCGTGGTCTGGGGCATCGGCGCGGCGCTGCGCGAGATCAGCGAGGTGGACCCGCGCCATGGCGGTTTCCTCAACGCCAACCTGGCCGAGTACGTGCTGCCGGTGAACCTCGACATCGGCAGCATCGAAGCCGATTTCATCGACGCGCCCGACCCGCACCTCAACGCCCTGGGCGTGAAGGGCCTGGGCGAAGTGGTCATGACCGGCGTAGCGCCGGCCATTGCCAACGCCATCTTCCACGCCACGGGCAAGCGCCTGCGCGAGCTGCCGATCCGGCTGGAGCACCTGCTCTGACCAGCGGGGCACAGCGCGCGGGCGCCTGCAGGACCGTCAACCAAAGGTGAAGGCATAGCCCCGCGCACCCGCATCCAGGAACTGGATCTCCACCGTGCGCGGCTTCACAGCACCGCCCTGACGGATGAGCTGGTAGAGCCGCGTGGCATCGGCCACGCCGTTGCCGTCGGCATCCACATCGGTGCCATGGTGGATGCCGGGGGGCTGCCCGTCCAGCGTCACCCGAAAGCGCACGGGCTGCCCCGTGGCGGTGCCGAGCACCAGGTTGGCATCGCGGGCCTCGAAGCGCACCGCCAGCCGGCCATCTGGCTGGTGGACCTGCACGAACTCGGGCGCCAGCGTCCAGTTGCCCGCGAGCGACCAGGTGTTGGTCTGCAAGGGCGCAGAGCGGTAGTTTGCCGGCAGGTCGGCCACCACGCTGCCCGCCACGCGCGGGCGGCTGCCCTTTTCGTAGCCCAGGTAGGTCTCGGGGCTGCGCAAGGTGGCGGCATCGGCCGCCAGGCCCAGGCCCCGGGTGTCCGGTTGCGCAGCACTGGCGCTGGCTGCGGTGGCCGGTGCACCGGCTTCGCGCAACAGCTCCTCGATCACGCGCTCGGAGGCCGCATGCCCGCCTTCGCCGAACTGGTGGTGCCGCACGCGGCCCTGGGCGTCGACGAAGTACAGCGCCGGCCAGTAGCGGTTGTCGAAGCTGCGCCAGATGCGGAAATCGTTGTCCTGCACCACGGGGTAGGCAATGCCCAGGTCCTTCAGGGCCCGCTGGACGTTGCCGGCGTCCTTCTCGAACGCGAACTCCGGGGTGTGCACGCCCACGACCACGAGGCCGCGGTCCGCGTACTTCTGCGCCCAGGCCTTGACGTAGGGCAAGGTGCGCAGGCAGTTGACACAGGAGTAGGTCCAGAAGTTCACCAGCACGACCTTGCCGCGCAGTGCCGCCATGGACTGTGGTGCGGCATTGAGCCACTGGCTGCCGCCGTCGAGGCTGGCCCGCGTGGATTCGATGGGCAGGCTGGAGGGGCGCGGCGTGGCGTTGCGCCCGGCGGGCAACTCGGCCGCCTCGGCCCCTGGCATCGCACCTTGCAGCAGACGGGCTTCGAGCCCGGCAGCGCCCGGGCCGGTGAGCCGGGCCAGCACGCCCGTGTCCAGGCCCAGGGCGACCGCGCACACGGCCACCAGCATCACCCCGCCCGCAACGCGGCGACCGGCCACGCCGGGCAGGCAGCGCGCCTTGAGGGCCGCCAGGGGCCGGGCCCCCATCCGCAGCGCAACCCACAGAGCCAGGGCAGCACCCGCAGCATAGGACAGCAGCAGCAGCGAGGTCTGCACCCCGGGGCCGGCCAGGGCGGCGCTGGACAGCACCAGGCCCAGCACCGGGCCCGCGCACGGCGACCAGACCAGGCCGGTGGCAACGCCCAGCAGCGCCGAGCCCAGCCAGGGCCTGCGCGTCTGCACGCGCAGCAGGCGTTCGCCGGCCCGCACCAGCGGCCGGCTCCACCAGCCCGCCATCCCGGGCAGCAGCAGGGAGAGCGCAAACCAGGCCAGCGAGGCCAGCGCGACCCAGCGGCCGGCCTGGTTCAGGTGCACGGCCCAGGCCCCCGCCACCGCACCCAGCGTGGCCACGGTGGCGAAGGCCACGGCCAGGCCGGCGAGCAAGGGCAGGCTGCCTTGCGCGGCAGGCCGGTCCTGGCGCGCAAAGACAAAGGGCAGCACCGGCAGGATGCAGGGGCTGAGCAGGGTCAGCATCCCACTGAGAAACGCGAGGATGTACAGGGTCATGGCAGCTCCAGGCAGGCAGGTGGCGCGCGAGGGTCACAGGCGCGTGACGTCGATCACCGCCTGCGCGAAGGCGGCGGGTGCTTCCTGCGGCAGGTTGTGGCCGATGCCGCCCGCCAGATGGCGGTGCTGGTAGCGGCCCGTGAACTTCTTCGCATAGACGGCCGGGTCCGGGTGGGGCGCGCCATTGGCGTCGCCTTCCATCGTGATGGACGGCACGGCAATGCTGGGCGCGGTCGCGAGCCGGGACTCCAGCGCATCGAAGCGCGCCTCGCCGCCCACCAGGCCGATGCGCCAGCGGTAGTTGTGGACCACGATGGCCACATGGTCGGGGTTGTCGAAGGACTGGGCGCTGCGCTGGTAGGTCGCTTCGTCGAACTGCCACTTCGGCGAGGCCTGCTGCCAGATGAAGCGGTTGAACGCGGCCGGGTTGGCCGCATAGCCATCGCGGCCGCGGTCGGTGGCGAAGTAGGACTGGTACCACCAGGCGAACTCGGCGGCCGGCGGCAGCGGCTTGGCATTGGCCTTCGGGTTGCCGATCAGGTAGCCGCTCACGGACACCAGGCCGGCGACGCGCTCGGGCCAGATGGCGGCCAGGATGCAGGCCGTGCGTGCGCCCCAGTCGAAGGCGCCCAGCACGGCCTGGCGGATGCCGAGCGCGTCCATCAGCGCGATGATGTCCTGGGCCACGGCGCCCTGCTGGCCGTTGCGCAGCGTGTCGGCCGACAGGAAGCGCGTGCCGCCATAGCCGCGCAGGGAGGGCACGATCACGCGGTAGCCGGCCGCCGCCAGGCGCGGTGCCACATCGACGAAGGCATGGATGTCGTAGGGCCAGCCGTGCAGCAGGATGGCGACGGGGCCATTGGCCGGCCCGGCTTCGGCGTACTCGACGCGCAGGTCACCGGCGTCGACGGTCTTGTAGGACCCGAAGCGGGTCGCACCGCCGCTCGCTGGCGCGGCGTGCGCCGCAGAACCCAGCAGGCTCCCGAGGGGGGCGATGGCCAGGCCGAGGGCGGCGCTGCCCAGGAAGCTGCGGCGGCGGGTGGTGGTGGAGGGGGTGTGGAGGGCGTCCATGTTCGGTGCTTTCAGGGGTTTTTGAAGGGCGCCGACCCGGTGTCGGCGGCTGGCTCCAGTACACCGCCGCCGTGTATGTGGCATGTGTCATGGCCCCCCTGGAAGTGCATGGTGGTGTAGCGCAATGCGCGCCAGATACACAGCCATACAAAGCCGCAGCCCGCAAGCGCACAGCCGCATCCCCCAAACGCCACCGCCACCCTGAAGGTGGCGGTGGCGTGGTGGTCGCAAGAAAGAGGAGGCTAGGACGGCGGGAGGGCCCCGCGCCGCCGGGGTGGCAGCCCGGCGTTGGCGGAGGGCACGCCACAGGGCCTGCCGGTCGGCTGGCTGATTTCCGAGGCCAGGCCGCCGAACAGGAACAGCAATGAAAACAACCATCTGCGCATGGCCCCCCCTATTCGTCCAGCGCCTCGACCTGGGCGGCAAAGACATAGCCCTCGCTGCGCACGGTCTTGATGTAGCGCGGCTCGCGCGCATCATCGCCCAGGCATTTGCGCAGGCGGCTGATCATGAGGTCGATGGAGCGCTCGAACAGCTCGGCCTCGCGCCCCTGGGTGATGGAGAGGATCTGGTCGCGCGTCAGCACCTTCTGCGGATGGTCCACGAGCACGCGCAGCAAGCGGTACTCGGCCCCGCTCAGGGGCACCATGGTGCCCTCCTGGTCGAGCAGCGCGCGCTCCACGGTGTCCAGCCGCCAGTTGCCGAAGGCCAGGTAGCGCGCCTCGTCGGTGCTGCGCATGTTGGGGGGCAGCATGCGCGTGCGCCGCAGCACGGACTTGATGCGCGCCAGCAGCTCGCGCGCGGCAAAGGGTTTGGCCAGGTAGTCGTCGGCCCCCATCTCGAGCCCCAGCACGCGGTCGGCCTCGTCGCCGCGGGCCGTGAGCATGATGATGGGCACGGCCTTGAACTTGCCGGCCCGCAGGTCGCGGCACAGTGTCAGGCCGTCTTCGCCGGGCAGCATCAGGTCCAGGATGATGAGCTCGAACGGGCCCGCCGTCTCCAGGGTCTGGCGCATGTGCCGCCCGGTGGGCACGGTGGTGACGCGAAAGCCGTTCTTCTGCAGGTAGGCGCTGACCAGGTCGCGGATCTCGCGGTCGTCGTCGACCACGAGGATGTGGTCGCTGGGGGCAACAGGGGTACTGCTCATCATGGGGATGCGATGGGGGTTGGGGCGGGCAGTTGGAGGCGCGCGCACAGGCCGCCCTCGGGGCGGTTGTGCAGGCTGAGTTCTCCGGCGAGCGACAGGGCCAGCTGGTGCGCAATGGCCAGGCCCAGGCCCGAGCCACCGGTCTCGCGGTTGCGCGAGCCCTCGACACGGTAGAAGGGCTGCAGCACCGCCAGCAATTGCTCCTCGGGAATGCCCGGTCCGCTGTCGCAGACATCGATGCACAGGTGCTCCGGCCCCAGCCGCAAACGCACTTCGGCCTGCCCGCCATACTTGAGCGCATTGTCGATCAGGTTGGTGAGGATGCGGCGCAGGGCGTGCGGGCGCGTGGTGACGGGCACGCCGGCCTCGCCCACCAAGGTGACCGGGCTGCCCGTGTCGGCGTAGTCGTTGACGGTGCTGCGCACCAGGGCATCCAGGTCCAGGCGGCGCGGGGTCTCGTTGGAACCCTGCAGCGTCTTGGCATAGCCCAGGCCCTCCTGCACCAGGGTGCGCATGGCATCGAGGTCGTGGCGGAACTTGTCGGCCTCGGGCAGGCCCTCCAGCAGATCCACGCGCAGGCGCATGCGGGTGATGGGGGTCTGCAGGTCGTGCGAGATCGCCGCAAGGATCTGCATGCGCTCATTGAGGTAGCCGGCAATGCGCCGCTGCATGGCATTGAAGGCGCGTGCGGCCTGGGCCACCTCGGCCGGGCCACTCTCTGCCACGAGCGCGGGCTGCAGGTCGGGGCCCAACTGGTCGGCCGCCGTCGCCAGCCGTTTCAAGGGCCGCGTGACCAGGCGCATGCCCACGCCCGCACAGGCGGCAAGCACCAGCAGCTGGGCGAGCAGCAGCCAGGTGACCCAGTCCGCAACCGGCATGGGCACCCGGCGCGCGAGCACATAGAGCGAGGACCCATCGCCCAGGCGCACCTGCATGCGCACCGTCTCCGGCATGTTCTCGAGCTGGCCCACGGCCAGCACCGGAAACGGCCGCAGCGCCGTGGCCACGACCTCGGCAAAGCGCGACAGGGCGGGCGATGTGGGGGGCGCCGTGTCCACGCTGCCCTGCAGGGCAAAGGTGTAGTTGGGCCGCTCCAGGCGCTGCAGCCAGTCCGCCCGCTCGCTGGCGGGCAGGCGGTCCAGGATGGCCACCGAGCTGGCGATGTCGCGCTCGACGCCGCTGACCATCAGGTTCATGAGCGTCTGGCCGCGCTCGTAGCGGATGGCCACATAGGTCAGCACTTGCGCGAGCGCCATGCCCAGCACCACGAGCAGCGTGGTCCGTGCCAGCAGGGTGGACGGCCAGAGCCGCCGAAGGAATGAAGGCACGGGTTTCCTCAGGGTGTGGAGCAGGGCATGGCAGAGCGCGCTCGGGCCGCTCAGGCGACGGACAGCTCGACCGCGATGTTGCCGCGGGTCGCCTTGGAATAGGGGCACAGCTGGTGCGCGCCTTCGACGATGGCCAGGGCCTTGTCGCGGTCGACGCCGGGCACGCTGACCGTGAGGCGCGCCGCGAGCGCAAAGCCGCCCGGTCCCTGCACCAGGTCGACTTCGGCGTCCACGGCCAGGTCATCGGGCAGGCGCACGCCCTCGGCCTGGGCGGCGCGCGCCATGGCGCCCATGAAGCAGGCCGACCAGCCCGCAGCGAACAGCTGCTCGGGGTTGGTGCCCGGGCCCACGGTGCCGAAACGCGTGAGCCTGATGTCCAGCCGTCCATCGTCGCTGCGCGCGGCGCCAGTGCGCCCGCCGGTGGTGTGGGTGCGGCCGGTGTAGAGAACCTTGTCGTCGGTAACGGTTGCTGCGGTCATGGTGTCGTCCTTGAGAGAGTAGGTGTTTGTCGAAATGACGGCCGGATTGTTGAACCGGACGGCCTTCCGTCCCAGGGCTTTCTTGACCCAATGTAGCCGGCCTGCGGCGGCGTACAAAACCATACAAAACTCCCCGCCGCCGCCCCCGAGGCCGGCCACCGCATCAGGCTGCTCCCCCTGCGCGGACTTCGTGCACCAGGTCCACCAGGGCCCGCAGCGCGGCCGGCACATGGCGGTGCCCGGCGTAGTAGAGGCACAGCCCCGGCAGGCGCGGTGCATGCGCATCGAGCACGGCCACCAGCGTGCCGCGGGCGATGTCGTCGGCCACATACCAGTGCGCCAGCTGGGCCAGCCCCAGGCCGCACAGCGCGGCTTCGCGCATGAGGTGCGGGGCATCGAACACCTGGTTCCCCGGCACGTCGATCTCGACCGGCTGGCCCTGGGCGAACCACTGCCAGGGGGACAGGCCACCGTCGGGCAGCCGGTTGCGGATGCAGCGGTGCTGCTGCAGGTCTGCCACCTGGCGCGGCCGCGGCCACTGGGCCAGGTAGCCGGGCGACCCGACGATGGCGAGCGGCACCGCATCGGTGATCGGCACGCGCACCATGTCCCTGGGCACTAGGTGGCTGGGGCGCAGGCCGGCATCGAAACCTTCGGCCACGATGTCGACCATCTTGCCCTGTGTCACGATGTCCAGCACCACGTCCGGGTAGCGCCGCGAGAACTCGCCCAGCAGGGGCGCGTAGGCCATCAGGGCCGCGCCGAGCGAGCTGTTGATGCGCAGCGTGCCCGAAGGCGTGAGCCGCTGGTCCTTGATCGCCGCCTCGGCGTCCGCGATCTGCTGGACCGCGGGCGCAATCTGCCCGATGAAATGCCGCCCGGCATCGGTCAGTGCCAGGCTGCGCGTCGTCCGGTGCAGCAGCCGCACCCCCAGGCGCGCCTCCAGGCCCGCCACCGCACTGCTGACCGCCGAGGTGGACATCTCCAGCTCCAGGGCGGCGGCGCGAAAGCTCTGCCGCCGCGCAACGGCCAGCAGCACCTGCAGATCGACGAGCCCGGTCTTGTGCATTGTCCTGATTTTCAGCTTTATTTATCCAGATTTAAGCATATTTTCAGAACAATCACCGCTTTCTAGACTTCGCCCATTCCTTTGCAACACCACCACGGGCAAGCCATGCACACCTTCCACCACGCGTACATCGACGGCCGCTTCGTGCCGGTACAGGGCACCACGGTGCTCCACAGCGTCAACCCGGCGACCGAGCAGCCCCTGGGCCACACCACCCTGGCCAACCGCGACGACGCCAGGCAGGCCATTGCGGCGGCCAAGCGGGCCCAGGCGCTGCTGGGGCGCAGCAGCAAGGCCGAGCGCATCGACATGCTCCAGCAGCTGGAGGCGGCGGTGCTCGCGTATGCCGACCAGATCCGCGATGTGACCATCGAGGAGTACGGCGGGCCGCTGGCGCGCGCGCAGTGGGTCAGCCAGTACGCGTCGCAGTGCTTTGCCAGAGCGGCCGAGCTGCTGCGGGGCTACGACTTCTCGCGGCGCGTGGGAGACTCCCTGGTGCGCATGGAGCCGGTGGGGGTCGCCGCGCTGATCGCGCCCTGGAACAGCGTCGCAGGCACCGTCTGCAGCAAGCTGGCCTCGGCCATTGCGGCCGGTTGCGCATCGGTCATCAAGCCCAGCGAACTGAGCCCCTGGCAGACCGAGGTCACCGCGCAGGCCCTGCATGCAGCAGGCCTGCCCGGCGGGGTCTTCAACATCCTGCTGGGCCGGGGCGAGGACGTGGGCGATGAGCTGGTCACCCACCCCGATGTCGCCCGGATTTCCTTCACAGGCTCGACCCCGACGGGCCAGGCCATCGTGCGCGCCGCGGCCGGCACCATGAAGCGGGTGAGCCTGGGGCTGACGGGCAAGTGCGCGGCCATTGTCCTGGACGATGCGGACCTGCCCCAGGCCATCGAACAGGCCCTGGCCTGCGCCTTCATGAACAACGGCCAGGCCTGCGTGGCGGGCACGCGCCTGCTGGTGCCGGCGCACTGGCTCACCGAGGTGCTGGCCCTGGTGCAGCGCCAGGTGGCGGCCCTGCGCGTGGGGGACCCGCGGGATGCCGAAACCGCCATCGGTCCGCTGGCCAGCCGCGCGCAGTACGAGCGCATCCAGCACTACATCCGGCGGGGGCTGGAACAGGGAGCCACGCTCGTGGCCGGGGGCGAGGGCCGCCCAGAGGGCCTGGCCGGGGGCTACTTCGTGCGGCCCACGGTGTTCGCCCAGGTGCACAACGGCATGGACATCGCGCGCGAGGAGATCTTCGGGCCCGTGCTGTCCATCCTGTCCTATGCCGACGATGCCGACGCCATCGCGCTGGCCAACGACTCGGCCTATGGCCTGCAGGCCTATGTGTTCTCGCGCAACAGCGACCGGGCGCTGGCCGTGGCCGAGCGCCTGGACGCCGGCGTCGTCCTGGTCAACCGGACCCTGCCGGACCCGCTGGCGCCCTTTGGTGGCATGAAGCAGTCGGGCCTGGGCCGCGAGAGCGGCCTGTTCGGCCTGGAATCGTTTCTGGAACCCAAGGCCATCGTGGGCGCCTGAAGGCCGCTTGCCGAACAGGGCCCCGCATCACCCGCCCTGCAAGCGGTTGCGCCCTTCGCGCTTGGCCGCGTACATCCACTGGTCGGCCCGCCGCAGCAGCTGGGCCGCATCGTCCAGGGGCTGGGCGCAGGCCAGGCCCATGCTGACAGTCACCTGCCGCCCCGGCACGAAGCGGGACCAGTCGTGGGCCTGCACCTGCTGCCGGAGCCGCTCGCAGGCCAGGGACGCATCGTCCAAGGCCTGGCCCCACAGCAGAACGACAAACTCCTCGCCGCCAATACGCGCCACGAAGTCGCCGCCCCGCACGCCGCCGGTCAGCAGCAGGGCGATCTCGCACAGCACGGTGTCCCCGACGTCGTGGCCCCAGCCATCGTTGATCTGCTTGAAGTGGTCGATGTCGATGAGGGCCAGCGAAAAGCCCTCCACCGGGCCAGGCCCCATGGGCAGCACGGCCCTCAGGCGGGCGTCCAGCGCCCGGCGATTGGCCAGCCCGGTGAGCGGGTCCAGCAGGGAGGTCTGCGTCGCCACATCGGCGCGCTCACGCAACTCCTGCGCCTCGCGCCGCAACTGCGCGAGCTCCTGCTGCGCGATTTCCATCCGCACCTCGCCGAGCAGCACACGCGCCTGGGCATTGAGGCTGAGCTCCCGGTCACGGCGCACCTGGACCACCATGGCCTCCAGGGCCGCCAGGGCCTGGGCATCCGCGCCCGCAGCCTTGAAGGCGCGGTACCGCGATCGCCACCACCATCGGCGGCATCCCTCGTTTCTCTGGGCTGCGACCGCATCCACCTGCTGGTCCAGCGCTTCGCAGGCTTCGAGCGCACGTCCGCTGGCCAGCAGCCAGTCCGCATGGAGCAGCTCGCTTTCCGCGCGGGCATCGGGGGCCTTCGCCTGGATGGCCAGGGCCCGGTGCCGGTCGACCGCGGCGCGCATCTCTGCCAGCCGCCCCAAGGCCTCCAGGCTCAGGCATTCGATTTCGGCGCAGACCATTTCCCAACGCACATGCCCCTGAGCGAGGGCCTTCGCCCGCTGCACCACGGCCAGTGCCTCGCGCAGATCGGCTGCCTGCGCTTCGGTGGGTGCCAGCGGGCCCGGCAAATGCGCGAGCGTGCGCCCGGACCGGCACAGAGCGCCAGCGAGGTTGACGACCGCAGAGAATTGCGCCACCTTGTCGCTGTCGCGCTGGGCCTCTTCATCGGCCTTGTGCAACAAGGTGACGGCATGCGGATGGTCGCCCAACAGCTCCACCACGCCCGCCAGGCTGGAGAGACTGCGCGACACCAGGCCGGGCGCCCCCAGGCTGCGTGCGCGGCCCAGCGCCCACATCGCTTCGGGCAGCGCTTCGTCCGCCCGTCCAAGCTGGCACCAGGCCCGGGTCAAGGTGTTGCGCAGCTTGATGCCGACCTGGTGCAGTTCGAGCGCGTCGGCCTCCGCCAAGGCGGCGCGGGCACTTTCTGCCGCCTTTTCGCTCTCGCCCCGGCGCAGCTGGTGCTCTGCAAGCCAGGCAGCCGCCAGCGCGGCTTCAGGCAGCAGCCCGCAGTCCCTGGCGGTTTGCAGGGCACGCGCCGCAATCTCGACCCCGGCGTCGTGCGCCCCCACAAGACTGGCTGCTTCGCAATCTTGCAGGTCGGTCAGGAGTTGATCCATGCGTTCCATGGCCTATGCGCCTCGTGCTGCGGGGTGGCGGGTTCTCGGGCAGGTTTCGGGAATATCGCACAGAGGCCGGATTCCGGCGATTCCCGTGGCGAAAGCCCCTGAGAGGTACGGCGAGTGCCATGAGAAAAGCGCAACGCTTCGCCAGCGTTGCGCCTTTCTGGGTCGCGCCTACCGCAGCGGCTTATTCAACAGTAAAGGACTGGGCCGAGCCATCGTGGTTGTTCACATAGAAGCTACCGCCCTCGAGCCACCAATGGTCATTGGCGCGCGCCTTGGGCGTATCGACGAGCTGGTAGCCCGCGCGCAGCCTGTACACCGTGCCGCCGAAGCGAACGGCAATGGTGCCATCCAACGCCATCTCCAGATCCGTCGAGCCGGTGATGGCGCCGAGTGCCACCGCCAGGGCGTCCACGTTGGCAAATGCCGGGTAAAGCGTCTGCTGCATGCGGCCATCACCAAAGACCAGGCGGCCGGCGCGGTCGAATGAGAAGCCCTTCAAGGTACTGGGAGAGGCCGCCCAGGCGGGCCAGAGCATGAATCGGGCACCACCGGCCGTTGCCTTGACCAGGCCGTTCGCAGCGATGGCTACGGACGCCTGGCTGTCCAGGCCAGTCAGCTGGCTGGCGAAGTTGCCAGCACTGGCCAGGCTGGGCGCGAAGTCGGCCACCACCCCGTCCACCACGATGCGCACCAGCCCATCGGCCAACAAGCCGTCGGAAGCACTGCGCGCGACACGCAGGGGACCGACCGGTACAGCGGTAAGCTGCGTGCCGTCTGCGGTCGCCATGGCGACGCCCCCGACCGGGGTGTTCGGGCTCAGCCGTGTCAAAGGCGCTCCGACCAACCGGGCCATTCCAGTGACGATGGCGCTGCCCAGATTGGCTCCCTTGAGGCGCGCTGGCATACCGTCAATGGACACCGGCACGCTCTCCAGGCTGATGCCACGGGGCCGGGCATCCAGTACCTGGGGTGCACCCGCGCCGCCATCCGCCAGCGTGACACCGGTTTCGTGGCCCGCGCTGTTGTAGGTGATGGTCTCGCCCTGGTACAGCACGGAGGCCGAAGTCGTGGGTTGGACATCGGCTGCCGCGCGGACCATGCGCAACGGTGTGCACAGCAGGTAGTTCAGCTTGGCGACCCGATAACTGGTCAGACTCGTGTAGTAGGCTTGCCAGACGCTATTGGAACTGTTCTCAGGCGGGAGGCTCGGAGCGGTCGGAGCGGTGCCGCAGTTGCGCGGTGCGGTGACGCTGCCAGAGTTCACGGAGATCTTGAGCACACCTGAACCGGCCGTTGCGGTGATGGATGAGCCGCCAGAACCTGCGATAACCTGCGTGGATCCTCCCGAGCCCACCGCGACAAGGCTTGAGCCACTGATACCCGAAATGGCGGCCGAGCCCGAACTCATGACCAGCGCATTGGGGCTGCCGGAGCCCGTTGAGCCTCCGACCACGCCCAATGTCGCACCGCCGCTGGCACTGGTCACCGTGACCTGCTGCCCGCCACTCCCCAGAATGACGGAAGTCGAACTGCCCGAGCCCAGGTTGATCGTGGAGCCGCTCGCGCCACCGCTGGAGGCGTCGATCGTGCTGCTGCCACCTGAAACATTCAGGTTCGAAGGCCCGGTGACAATGGCAGTGCTCCCGCCACCGAGGGTACCGCTGCCGCCGCTGATGACCGTACCGGTGCTGCCCCCCGAATCGCCGCTGCTGCTGCAGGCCGTGGTCGTGAAGGTCGCGTCACTGCCATGGTTGGTGGCATTCGCATCGGTCGCCTGGATGCGGAAATGGTAGGTCGTGCCGCAGCTGAGGCCGGTCAGCGCGGCCGTGGGCGCAATGCTGCTGGGCGCCCCTGCACTGGCGGTGATGCTGGTGGTGCTGGCCGCACGGGTCGTGCCATAGCCCGTGGTGGTGCCGTACTCGAAGGCAATGCCGCTCACGTTGGCCCCGACATCGCTGACCGAAGCATTGAGCGTCGCACCGGTTTGCCCGACGGAAGTGGCTGCGTTGGTGGTGACACCCGGGCCGGTGGTGCAGGCGCTGGTGGTAAAGGGGGCATCGCTGCCGTTGGTCGTGCCCGCACTGTTGCTGCCCACCACCCGGAAATGGTAGTTGCTGTTGCAAGCCAGGCCGGCGAGTGTCTTGGCCGCGGCGGTGCTGCCACTGCCTGTCAGCACCATGGCACCGGTGGTTGCTGCGACATTGGTGCCGTAGCTGGTGTCTGCACCATAGTCAAAGCTGACTGCCGTGTCGGCACCGTTGTCATTCACCATGCCGTTGAGCGTGGCCCCGGTGGCACTGATGCTGCTCGCCGCGCCGGTTGTCGCCGCAGGCGCAGCGCCTACGGGCACTGGCGTCCAGGTCAGGCGTACCGCACCGCCCGCACCGGCGGCGCCCAGGCGATTGGCTTCCACCAGATTGGAATACATGCCACCACCACCGCCGCCGCCAGGCGATACGCCCGGCTTTGCATCCACATTGCTTGGGCCTCCTTCGTCCCGGGCACCATTGCCGCCCCCCCGGTCATTGCCCGGCATGTCCCCGGCACCGCCTTCGCTGTTGATTCCTCCTGACGAACCCGCGTCACCCGCAGACCCGTCATTTCCGGCCAATGTGTCCGAGGCGGCGGCTCCTCCCCCACCGGATCCCCCTGGGCCAAAACCCGTGGCCTCGCTCGCATGGCCACCCGCCCCTCCGGCAAAGCCAGCCACCCAGGTACCCGTCGTAACGCCCGTGCAAGCGGCACCGCCGGCACCGCCTCCTGCTGCACCGGCCGCCGCATTCACCGCGCCTCCTGCACCGCCAGCCGCCAGCAGGTCGATGGAACCGAGGCCTACCACGGTGGAATCGCCACCGGCCGTACCCGCCGTGACAGGTCCCCCTGCGGGACTGGTGGCGCCCGTTCCGCTGGCCCCCACCGCGATGGTCAGGGACAGCACGCTGCCACCGGAAGTGAAGGTCGCCTTGCAGTAGCTGCCACCACCACCGCCACCACCGGAATACCGGGTGGGGCCGGCACCAGTGCCCACACCGCCGCCGCCACCACCGCCCGCGCCCCAGGCTTCGACGGTCACCAAGGTACCCGCGGGAACCGTGCAACTGGTGCTGCTGGTGATGTGGGAGCCATTGGCGCACTCTGCCGCCAAGGCCAGGCCAGGCAGGCCCAGGGCAAAGATGCCGGCCAATATCTGGCCTGCGGCATTGCGCGACAAGGCCGGAGGGGTCAGGCGGGCAGTGTTCGTGCTGCCACCCTGCGGAGCAACTCCTGGGGCACGGGTGAAGGGTGTGGGGCTGGTGCGTTCCATGGTGAGGGTCTTCGGTATGTCAAAGCCATGTTACACGTTGTCACACATATGTGCGAAAGTGTTACACACCGAAAAATGGCCAGAAGCCCTCGCTTATCGAAAGACCCGGGGCTGCCGGTTCCCGACCCAAGGTGTTGGGCGGAACCGGAGAAGCCCTTGGCGCCCCTCCCGCTCACTCCACTGTCACGCTCTTGGCCAGGTTGCGCGGCTTGTCGACGTCGGTGCCGCGCGCGCAGGCCGTGTGGTAGGCCAGCAGTTGCAGCGGCACCACGTGCAGCAGCGGGCTCAGCGGGCCATAGTGCTCGGGCATGCGGATCACGTGGATGCCCTCGCTGCTTTCGATGCGCGTGTCGGCATCGGCCAGCACATAGAGCACACCGGCGCGGGCACGCACCTCCTGCATGTTGCTCTTGAGCTTTTCCAGAAGGGCGTCGTTGGGCGCCACGGTGACCACGGGCATGGCGCTGGTGACCAGGGCCAGGGGGCCGTGCTTGAGCTCGCCGGCCGGGTAGGCCTCGGCGTGGATGTAGCTGATCTCCTTGAGCTTGAGCGCGCCTTCCAGGGCAATTGGGTAGTGCAGGCCGCGGCCCAGGAACAGGGCGTTTTCCATGCGCGCGAAGTCCTCGGCCCAACTGATGACCTGGGGCTCGAGCGCGAGCACCGCCTGCAGGGCCACCGGCAGGTGGCGCATGGCCTTGAGGTGCGCGGCCTCCTGCTCGGGCGTGAGGCGGCCCTTGGACTGGGCCAGCGCCAGCGTGAGCAAAAACAGCCCGGCCAGCTGCGTGGTGAAGGCCTTGGTGCTGGCCACGCCAATCTCCACCCCGGCGCGCGTGATGTAGGCCAGCTTGCACTCGCGCACCATGGCGCTGGTGGCCACGTTGCAGATGGTCAGCGTGTGCTGCATGCCCAGGCTTTGCGCGTGGCGCAGGGCAGCCAGGGTGTCGGCCGTTTCGCCCGACTGGGTGATGGTGACCACCAGGCTGCGCGGGTTGGGCACGCTGGTGCGGTAGCGGTATTCGCTGGCCACTTCCACCTGGGTGGGGATGCCGGCGATCTCTTCGAGCCAGTACTTGGCGGCGCAGCCGCTGTAGTAGCTGGTACCGCAGGCCAGGATGAGCACGCTGTCGATCTCCTTGAACACGCGCCAGGCAGCCGTGCCATCGGCACCGTCGAACAGTTCGGGCACGATGCCTTCCACGCCTTCCAGCGTGTCGCTGATCGCGCGCGGCTGCTCGAAGATCTCCTTTTGCATGTAGTGGCGGTAGGGGCCGAGTTCGGCCGCGCCGCTGTGCGCCTGCACCGTGCGCACGGGGCGCTGCGCGGGCGTGAGCGCCTCGCGGCCCTTGCCCACGATCCAGTAGCGGCCCAGTTGCAGGTCCACCAGGTCGCCCTCTTCGAGGTAGACGATCTGGTCGGTCACGCCGGCCAGGGCCATGGCATCGCTGGCCAGGAAATGCTCGCCACCGCCCGTCCCCACGCCCAGGATCAGCGGCGAGCCGGCGCGCGCACCGACCACGCGGTGCGGCTCGTCCCGGTGCATCACGGCAATCGCATAGGCGCCATGCAGCTGGGCCACGGCGGCCTGCACGGCCTCGAACAGGTCGCCGCTGTAGTGGCTGTCGACCAGGTGGGCGATGACCTCGGTATCGGTCTGGCTCGTGAACACGTAGCCACGGGCCTGCAGGGCGGCACGCAGTTCCTCATGGTTCTCGATGATGCCGTTGTGCACCAGGGCCACGCGGCCCGGTGTGCCGGCCGCGTCGCCCGTGCCGTGGCTGAAGTGGGGGTGGGCGTTGTGCACCTCGGGGGCGCCGTGCGTGGCCCAGCGCGTGTGGGCGATGCCGGTGGCGCCGTCCACGCGGTCGGTCTGCACCTGCTCGAGCAGCTCGGCCACGCGGGCCGTGCTGCGCGCGCGCTGCAGGCCGGCCGGGCGCGTCGCATCCAGGCTCGATGCATGCACGGCCACGCCGCAGGAGTCATAGCCCCGGTATTCCAGGCGCTGCAGGCCCTGCACGAGGATGGGAACGATGTTGCGCGTGGAGACCGCGCCGACGATGCCGCACATGGATTGCTGCTCCTGTTGTTGGGTAAGTGGCGCAATGGTAGGCAGTCACCCATGGAATTTGCGATTGAAATTCGTCAGAAAATGAATTCAAATTTCTCCAAATTCAATGATTGAAATAAAATTTCATCAACATGGAAATTTTGGAACCAATCACGCTGGACCACATCGATCTGCAGCTCCTGGACCTGCTGCAGAACGACGCGGGGCAGAGCAACCAGGCCCTGGCCGAACAGGTGCATGTGTCTCCGCCCACCTGCCTGCGCCGGGTGCGGCGGCTGCACGACACCGGCTTGATCGAACGGCAGGTGGCCCTGCTGCAGCCGGACCGCGTGGCCGCGGTGCAGGGCCACGGCCTGGCCTGCATCGTGGAAGTCACGCTGGACCGGCAGGACGCCGGGGCGCTCGACGCCTTCGAGGCGCGCGCGGTGGCGCATCCCGCCGTGCAGCAGTGCTGGCGCGTCTCGCCCGGCCCCGACTTCATCCTGGTGGTGCATACGCGCGACATGCCGGGCTACCTGGCGCTCTCGCAGCAGTTGTTCACGGGTGATGCCAATGTGCGCAACGTCAAGGCCTTCTTCAGCACCAAGCGCGCCAAGTTCGGCACAGCCATTCCCTTGCAGGGTCCCTGAGCCCCGCCATCGCCCCGACAGGGCGGCGGGGCATGCCATTTCCCGCTGGCCTCTACCGCCGGGTAAAGGTAAGCTCGCCGCGCCCCTCCTCGCCGCCTCCCTCTTCGCCCGCGCGCCCCATCGTCCCATGGCCACCTACGAACAACAGATGCCCCGGCGCGTGTACCCGCTGCGCGTGCTCGGCATGGGCCTGGGTGGTGTGGTGGTGGCGGTCGTGCTGTGGCAGCGCCAGGCCGCGGTGGGGGCGTGGATCGGCATGGTGCTGCCCTGCTTTGTCTGGCCCCATGTGGCCTACCGGCTGGCGCGGCGCAGCGCCGACCCCTACCGGGCCGAGATCCGCAACCTGCTGGCCGACTCGGCCCTGGCCGCAGCGATGGTGCCACTCATGCACTTCAGCCTGCTGCCCAGCGTGCTGCTGTGCACGCTGACCATGGTGGACAAGATCACCACCGGCATCCGCGGGCTGTGGGCCAAGTCCATTCCCGCCATGCTCGCAGGTGGCGCGGTGGCCACCTTGTTCACCGGGGTGCACTGGTCGCCCGAGAGCCCCCTGCCCACCATTGTGGCCTGCCTGCCCGTGATGGCGCTGCACACCATCTCGGTCAGCGTGGTGAGCTACCGGCTGATCCGCAAGGTCTCGCAGCAGAACCTGCTGCTCGACGAACTGCGCCGCGTGGACACGCTGACCGGCCTGTACGGCCGCGGCCACTGGCAGGAAGAGGCCGAGGCCGCGCTGCGCCGCCACCACACCCGCCGCGAACCGGCCTGCATGCTGATGATGGACATCGACAGCTTCAAGCAGATCAACGACCAGCACGGCCACAGCGTGGGCGACGAAGTGATCCGCGCCGTGGCCCATGTGGTGCGCGGCAATGTGCGCGCCACGGACTGCGCAGGCCGCTACGGCGGCGACGAGTTCGCCATTCTGCTGACGGGCATGGCCGTGGAGGAGGCGGTCGCCGTGGCCGAGCGCATCCGCGCGCAGACCGAGGCCATCCGCCTGCGCGACATGCCGGCCCTGCGCATGACCACCAGCATCGGCGTGGCGGCCGCACACCCGGGCCATGGGACATTGCGCGCCTGGATGGACGCGGCCGACGCCGCGCTCTATGTGGCCAAGAATGCCGGGCGCAACCGCGTCACCGACAGCGCCGCCCCTGCGGGCGCGGCGCCGGCCGCAGCACTGTCCACCTCAGACCGCTGACACCGGCTGGGCGGCACGCCGCAGCAGGTAGATGTCCATGATCCAGCCATGCTGCACACGCGCAGCGGCGCGTGCGTGCGCAATGCGCGGGCCGGCCTCGGCCAGGGGCCCGCTGTCCAGCAACTGCTGGGGCATGCCCAGGTAGGCCCCCCACCAGATGTGCAGGCCCTCGGGGGCCAGCGCCTCGAAGCTGCATTGCCCGTCGAGCATCACCACGGCCGTGTCCACGCCGGCAGGCCAGCCTTGTTCGCGCAGCTGGCGGCCGGTGGTCACCACGAAGGGCTGGCCGATGTCGTTCAAGGGCACCGCGTGCGCGGCCGCCAGCGCCTGCACCGAGGTGATGCCGGCCACCACCTCGACCCGCACCGGCGCGGGCTGCATGCGCGCCGCGATGCGCAGCGTGCTGTCGTACAGGGCCGGGTCGCCCCAGACCAGCAGGGCCACGCGCAGGACGGCCTCGGGCGCCGGGCTGTCGGTGGCCCCCGCGATGGCGTCCTGCCAGCAGCGGGCGATGGCGGCATGCCATTCGTCGACCTGCACCAGGTAGTCGTCGCCCGCGCTGCGGCGCACGGGCATGTCGAAGCCGGCGATGCGCGGCGCGGGGGCCACCAGCACCGCATCGCACAGCGCCTGGCGCAGGGCGGCCAGCTCGGCCTTGTCTTCGCCCTTGTGCGGCAGCAGGATCAGGTCGGCCGCGTTCATGGCCGCGACCGCCTGGCGCGTGAGGTGGTCGGGGTTGCCCGTGCCGATGCCGATCAGCGCCAGGGCCACCGGCGGCAGGCTGCGGCCGGCGTTCATGGGCGGGAGGCCCGGTCCAGCGGCTGGTCGCGGGCGGTGTCCAGCGCCACGCCCTCGGGCACCTCGGGCGCCGGAAAGCGCGGCGCCGTGCCCAGGGGGCGGTAGCGGCGGTCGTAGTCGGCCGCATAGAGCCGGCTTTCGGCAAACGCCTCGGCCTGCAGGCTGCGCCCGACCAGGATCAGCGCCGTGCGTTCCATGCTGCGGGCCACCGCCTGCGCCAGTGCGCCCACGGTCGTGCGTACGACGGTCTCGTCGGGCCAGCTGGCGCGCCAGACGATGGCCGCCGGGCAGTCGGCGCCATAGTGCGGCAGCAGCTCGGCCTGCACTTTCTCGGCCACGTGGATGGACAGGTGGATGGCCAGCACCGCGCCCGTGGCAGCAAAGGCAGCCAGGTTCTCGCCTTCGGGCATGGCCGTGGCGCGGCCCGAGGTGCGCGTGAGCACCACCGACTGGCACAGGCCGGGCAGCGTGAGCTCCGCACCCAAGGTGGCCGCAGCGGCAGCGAACGAAGGCACGCCAGGCGTCACGGTGTAGTCGATGCCCGCCGCGCGCAGGCGCCGCAGCTGCTCGCCCATGGCAGACCAGACCGACAGGTCGCCCGAATGCAGGCGCGCCACGTCCTGGCCGCGCGCGTGGGCGGCGGATATCTCGGCCATGATGGCGTCGAGGTCCATGGCCGCGGTATTGACGATGTGCGCGCCGGGCGGGCAGTGCGCGAGCAGCTCACGCGGGATCAGCGAGCCGGCGTACAGGCAGACCGGGCAGCGGCCCATGAGGTCGCGCCCGCGCACGGTGATGAGGTCGGCCGCGCCGGGACCGGCGCCGATGAAATGCACGGTCATGGTGCCGTTGCTCCTTGGGACAGCGCGGCGGCACGGCATGCCGCTGCAATACAACAATCAAGAGGCGCCACGCGGCGCCGTGCCACGGCCAGCGTGGCGCTGCCGTCCTGCGCCACCCGGCGCGGCAGCAGCAGTTGGGCCTGGGGCCCGGCGGCGGCCAGCGCTGCGGCTTCGGCCACGCTGCCGGTGCCATAACGGGCTATCAGACGCGCAGACTGCGTGGCCACCGGCTGGTGGCGCAGGGATTCCAACGGCAGGGCCAGCACCGGGACCCGCCAACCGGCCAATGCCGGATGCTGCTCCTTGCCTTCCAGCACGGCCAGGGCGCAAAAACCATCCACCGGTGCGGGCAGCAGCGCCTTTGCCTGCTGCCACAGGCCCCTCAGGGTGGCAGCAGTGGCATGCGCCCTCAGGCCCACACCCAGCACCAGGCAGGCGTGTCCGGGCGTGCTGGCCGTCACCACTGCCAGCTCCACTGCACCAGGGGGCGCGCCGCCTTCCAGCTGCGCATGCGCCCCAGCGGCTCGGCGCGGGACAGCTCCAGCCGCAGCAACTGGCCGCCATGCTCGGCATGCAGTTGTACCAGCAGGGCTTCGGTTTCCAGCGTCACGGCATTGACCACCAGCCGGCAGCCGGCAGGCACCAGGGCACCCAGGGCGGCGAACAACTCCATGTCGAATCCACCCCCGACAAAAACCGCCTGGGGTGGCGCCAGCCCGTGCAGTGCCTCGGGCGCCAGGCCCTGCACCACCTGCAGCGCGGGCTGCAGGCCAAAGCGCAGGGCATTGCGGCGGATGTTGTCGGCCCGCGCCGCATGCTGCTCCACGCTGGTGGCCAGGCCGCCGGCCAGGCACCACTCCACGGCCACGGAGCCCGAGCCCCCGCCGATGTCCCACAGCCGTTCGCCACGCCGCGGCGCCAGGGCCGCCAGCGTGAGCGCCCGCGCCGGGGCCTTGGTGATCTGGCCGTCGTGGGCATACCAGGCATCGTCGCGCCCGGGCACCTGGGGCAAGGCCGGGCCACCCATGGCCTGCAGCGCAACCGCGACCGGGGCCCGGGCCGGGTCGGCCGCCAGCACAGCGCCGGCCTCGGCCGCGCGCAGGGTGCGGCAGCGCTCGCGCGGACCACCCACGGACTCCATCACCCACAGCGCGCTCGCGCCCCAACCTTCCTGCACCAGCCAGCCGGCCAGCTCGGCCACGGCCATGCCATCGCGCAGCAGCACGATGCACTGCCCGCCCGGCACCAGGCGCGGCAACAGCTGTCGCAGGGGGCTGGCGTGCAGACCCAGGCAGTCGGTGGCCTCCAGCCGCCAGCCCAGGCGGGCGGCAACCAGCGAGAATGTCGAGGGCTGCGCATGGCAGCGCCACTCGTGCGGTGCCAGGTGCGCCGCCAGGCTGCCACCCGCGCCGAACCAGAACGGGTCGCCCGAGGCCAGCACCACCACGCGCTGCCCGCGCAGGGCGAGCACGGGGGCGACGTCGAACGGCACGGGCCAGGGGCGGCCGCGCGCACCGGCCTGCGCCAGCGCCAGGTGGCGCGGGCCACCGACAATCACCTGGGCCTGGTCCAGGGCCTGGCGCGCGGCGGGCACCAGCCCGTCCAACCCATCTTCGTTCAGGCCCACCAATGTCAACCACGGATCAGCCATGACACATGTTCTCCTGCTGGGCGGCACCAGCGGCGCCAGCCAGTTGGCCCAGGCCCTGCACCAGGCCGGGGTGCGCGCCGTGTTCTCCTACGCCGGGGCCACGCAGGCCCCCGTGGCGCAGCCCCTGCCCACGCGCTGTGGCGGCTTTGGCGGTGCCGCAGGGCTCGCGCAGTTCATCCGCAGCCAGGGCATCACCCAGGTGGTGGATGCCACCCATCCCTTTGCCGCACAGATGAGCCGCAACGCCTGTGCCGCCTGCGAGGCCACCGGGACGCCGTTGCTGGCGCTGGAGCGCGCCCCCTGGCAGGCCCAGGCGGGCGACCACTGGGTGGACGTGCCGGACATGGCGGCGGCAGCCCAGGCCCTGCCCGAAGATCCCGCACGGGTGTTCCTCGCCATCGGGCGCAAACAGCTGGATGCCTTTGCGAACCATGGCCAACACCACTACCTGCTGCGCCTGGTGGATGCGCCCGCGCCGGGCAGCCTGCCGCTGGCCGACAGCACGGTGGTGCTGGGCCGCGGCCCCTTCAGCGCCACGCACGACCAGGCGCTGCTGCAGGCCCATGGCATCACCTGGCTGGTGGCCAAGAACGCCGGCGGCGAGGCCACGCGCGGCAAGCTGCTGGCGGCGCGCGCGCTGGGCCTGCCGGTGGTGATGGTGCAACGCCCGCCGCTGCCGCAGCGCCCGCGCACCGAGGACGTGGGTGCCGTACTGCACTGGATTGCTCATGGCAGGCTGCCCGACATGGCCGGCGTGGAGCCCTCCAGCCCATAGAAGCGCGGGGTGTAGACCCAGCGGCCCACCTGCCGCGTGCTGCTGTTGCCCACCAGCACCACGGTGCGCATGTCGGCCATCTCGGGCATGGCCTCGGCCAGCGTGCACACCTGCAGCGCTTCATCGGGCGTGGACACGGCGCGTGCAAACACCAGCAGGCGCCCGGGCTCGCAGTGCGCGCGCAGCAAGGCCAGCAGGCGCACAAAGCCCTCGGGCCGGCTGCGTGAGCGCGGGTTGTAAAAGGCCATGGCGAAATCGGCCTCGGCCGCCAGCTGCACGCGCCGCGCTATCACCGGCCAGGGCTTGAGGTTGTCCGAGAGGTTGATGCAGCAGAAATCGTGGCCCAGCGGCGCACCGGCCCGCGCGGCGGCAGCCAGCATGGCCGTGATGCCGGGCAGCACCTGCACGTCCAGCGCCTGCCAGGCGACGGCCTGTTCGGTCGGCGCCTGCTCGATGGCCTCGAACACCGCGGAAGCCATGGCAAACACCCCTGGGTCGCCCGAGGAGACGACCACCACCTGCCGCCCCTGAGCGGCCAGCGCCAGGGCCTGGCGCGCCCGCGCCAGTTCGACCCGGTTGTCCGAGGGCCAGGCCACGGCGGCCGCTCCACCGCGCTCCTGCAGCAGGGCCCGGGCCCGCTCCACATAGGGCAGATAGCCCACCACATCGGTCGCGGCCTGCAGCGCCGCGACCACCTCGGGCGTCACCTGCGCCAGCGCACCCGGGCCCAGGCCTGCGATGGCCAGGCGGCCCGCGCCATGTGCGGCGCTCACCAGGCGGCCTCCGGCCGGCGGCCCTGGCCATGCACCAGCACGATGGCGAAATAGGGGCAGGCCTCGTCGCTCACCGCGGTCAACTTCGCCACCTGCTCGCTGGCCGTGGTGCCGTTCTGCACCAGCCAGGCGGCATCGAGCCGGCCCGTGCGCTGCAGGGCCCGGCGGATGCGCGGCAGGTTGCGCCCGACCTTCATCACCACCAGCGCGTCGGCGGTCTGCATGCGCCGCACCAGCTCGTCCTCGGGCAGGGTGCCCGTCATCACGCTGAGCACGTCGTCGCCCCAGGTGATGGGCTCGCCCGTGGCGTGCCAGCAGCCCACCATGCCCGGAATGCCGGGCACCACCTCCAGGCGCACGGCGGCGCGCTCGCGCAGCCGGGTGTACAGGTGCATGAAGGAGCCGTAGAGAAAGGGGTCGCCTTCGCAGAGCACCACCACCTGCTCGCTGCGCGCCAGGGCCTCCAGCCGGGTGCACCAGTCGTCGTAGAACGCCGCGAGCTGGGCCACGTACTCCGGGCTGTCCACCGGCAGCTCGGTGGTCACGGGGTACTCCATGGGGTATTCGGTGGCGGCGGGCGCGAGCAGGCCGTCCACCACCTGGCGCGCCTTGCCCGGGCGCCCCTTCTTGCGGAAGAAGGCCACATGGCGCGCATGGCGCACCAGCCGGTGCGCCTTCACCGACATCAGCTCCGGGTCGCCAGGGCCCAGGCCCACGCAGACGATGCCGGGCGCCGCCTGCGCCACCGCCGTGGCTTCACTCGGCATGGCTGGCCAGGGCGTTGATGGCGGCCACGGTCATGGCCGAACCGCCCAGGCGGCCGCGCACGACCATTGCGGGCACGGGCAGGTCCTGCATCAGCGCCTCCTTGGATTCCATCGCACCGACAAAACCCACCGGGCAGCCGATGATGGCCGCGGGGCGCGGGCAATCGGGCTGGCGCAGCAGATTGAGCAGGTGGAACAGGGCCGTGGGCGCATTGCCGATGGCCACGACAGCACCCGCCAGGTCCGGCCGCCACAGCTCCACCGCGGCCGCGCTGCGGGTGGTGCCCATCTCGTGGGCCAGCGCCGCGACGCGCTCGTCCTGCAGCGTGCAGAGCACGCGGTTGTGGGCGGGCAGGCGCTTGCGCGTGATGCCCTCGCTGACCATGCGCACATCGCACAGCACCGGGGCGCCGCCGCGCAGCGCTGCTTCGGCCGCCTCGGCCATGCCGGGCGAGAAGGCCACATGGGGCGCGAGCTCGACCATGCCGGCCGCGTGGATCATGCGCACCACCACGCGCTCTTCGGCGGGGTTGAAGCGGGCAAGGGCCGCCTCGCGGCGGATGGTGGCGAACGACTGCCGGTAGATCTCGGCGCCATCGGTTTCGTAGCGGTGCAGCATCAATTCTTTTCAAACAACAGGCCGGGATTGTCCTGCAGTGCGGACAGGTCCACATGGCCGAGCGCTGCGTCCGCCGCGCGCCCTTGCCGGATGACGGCAAAGACCGGCCCGTTCGGGGCGGCTTCCGCGCGCAAGGTGACGCTGGCGGGCGCCTGGCGCGCGCAGCCCTTGGCGCAGCCCGCCACGTGCAGATGGGCCCCTTCCGGCACCTGCGGCGCCAGCGCCATGGCCAATGCCAGCGTGGGTGCCTGGGCCTGGGGACAGCCGGGTGCCCCCGTGCAGGCCGAGACGCGCAGCCGCGCGTCGCCCGCGTCGCTCACCCAGTCGGTGGCCTGCCATGCGCCGGGCGGCACGTCCGATTCGACCAGCAGCATGCGCCAGGGTGTGACCCGCAAGCCAGGCAGGGGGCCCGGTGCCGCGCCACGCAGCAAGGCTTGCACCAGCTGGGCCAGGGCCTCTGCCCGCAACCGGCCCAGAGGGGCGCCCACCAGCGTGCCGATGCCAGGCAACAGGCCGGGCACCGGGCGCCCTGCCGGTAAGTGGGGGGCCACAGGGACCCAGCCGACGCCGGCGGGCAGGCCCGCAGGCCAGGGCGCCGCGGGCGTGACGGCCTTGCGCAGGCGCGCCATCTCGCCGGTCTGCTGCGCCAGGCGCCCCGGTCGCAGCCCGTCTGCGCGCAGCGCGCTGCAGCGGGTTGCGAACCAGCGCGCCAGGGCCAGGCCGGCCGCAGCAGCCTGCCCGGGGTCAGCCGCCTCCAGGGCCCAGGACAGACCTGCCGGCCGCACCTGCCAGCGCGGGGGATGGACGCCCTGCACGTTCTCGATGCGGATGTCCGCCGACACCTCGCCGAGCCAGGGGGCGTGGCCGCCGTCGATGGCCCAGCCGAACTTGGCGGGCAACGCATCCAGATCCTGCGCCCCGGCCAGCCCCTGCCACAGCGCTGCGGCGGCGGCCTGCACCCCATCGCCGGGCCGGTGCAGCGGGTCCACCACCACATTGCGGCGGCGTTCATGCTGCGCATCGGCATCCAGCAGGCCGCAGCCCGCCAAGGCCCGCAGCACGCCCGCATGGCGTGCGGGGTCCACGCCACGCAGTTGCACGTTGGCACGGCTGGACAGTTCCAGGATGCCTGCGCCGTGCGTGGCGGCCAGCCGGGCCAGCCGCCAGGCCTGGTGCAGGCTCAGCCGCCCTTGCGGCGGGCGCACGCGCACCACCAGCCCGTCGCCCGAGGCCATGGGCTGCCAGGCACCGGGGCACCAGCCCTGGACTTGCGGCGTATGAAGGGGTTGGCGGGCACCAGGGCCCTGGTTCGGCATGCCTCGGACGGTCAGGGCTGCGGCCATTCCAGGCGGACCGTGCAGCCCTCACCCGGCGTACCGGCAGCCGCGATCTGCGCGCCATGGCGCTGCGCGATCACCCGGCACAGGGCCAGGCCGGTGCCCACGCCCTCGAATTCCGTCTCGCGGTGCAGGCGCTGGAACACGCCGAACAGCGCACCGGCCCGCGCAGGGTCGAAGCCCGTGCCGTTGTCGCGCACGGTCACGGCCACGCGGCCATCGCCGACGGGTTCGGCACCGATGTGGATCTGCGCCACGGCCTGGCCGCGCGTGAACTTGAGCGCATTGCCCAGCACCTGCACCAAGAGCTCGCGCAGCAGGCCGGCATCGGCATCAAGCACCGGCAGATCGGGCGCCAGGTGCCACTGCACCGCGCGCCCGGCCTCGGCGGCGGCCAGGTCCGTGCGCGCCTGGGCCACGGCATCGGCCAATGCCACGGTTTCACAGCGCAGCGGCGCGCGCGTGGCGCGTGTGATGGCCAGCAGGCCGTCGATCATGAGGCCCATGCGCCGGGCCGACTGGTCCATGGTGGCCAGAAAGCCCAGTGCCTCCTGCAGCGCGGGCGACTGCACCACCTCGGCCGGCAGATCGCCCAGCACCTCGCGCACCAGCGTGCCGTACGAGGTCACGTGGCGCAGAGGAGCGCGCAGATCGTGCGAGACGGCGCGCAGAAATTCTTCCTGCGCGGCGGCCATGTCGGCCACCTGCTGGCGGCTGCGCGCCAGCTCGGCGCGCAGGGCCTCCACCGTCTGCGGGGTGTCGTCGTCGCTCATGCCGCGGACCTCCTGCCCATCTCAGGCCTTGGGCTGCTTTACCGGCCGCGACCAGTTGGCAATCGCGACCTGCTTGCCACGGGCCACGCCCAGGGAACCCGCCGGCACATCCCTGGAGATGGTCGATCCGCCACCCACCGTGGCACCGGCGCCAATAGTGACGGGCGCCACCAGCACGCAGTTGCTGCCAATGTGCACGTCGGCCTCGATCACCGTGCGGTGCTTGTTCGCACCGTCGTAGTTGGCGGTGATGGCGCCCGCGCCGTAGTTCACGCGTTCGCCCACCGTGGCATCGCCCAGGTAGGCCAGGTGGTTGGCCTTGGCGCCATCGGCCAGCGTGGAGTTCTTCACCTCGACGAAGTTGCCGATGTGCACCTCGCGGCCCAGCTGCGCGCCCGGGCGCAGGCGCGCAAACGGGCCGATCAGTGCGCCCTCGCCCACGCTGGCACCGAGCTTCTCGCCATCGATGTGGGTGTAGGGGTGGACCACCGCGCCCGCCGCGATGCGCGCGTTGGCAATGCAGCAGTGGGCGCCGATCTGCACGCCCTCGCCCAGCTCCACGCGGCCAGTGAAAACGCAGTTGACGTCGATCTCCACATCCTGCCCGCAGACCAGCTCGCCACGCGCGCCCGTGCGCACATCATCGCGCAGGTCGAAGCGCGCCGGGTCGGCCAGGCGCACGCCCTGCTCCAGCAAGGCCCGGGCCTGGCGCTGCTGGTGGGCGCGCTCGAGTTCGGCCAGCTGCAGCGGGCTGTTCACGCCGGCCACCTGCAGTGCATCGGTGATGCGGTGGGCCACCACGGGCACACCATCGGCCACGGCCATGGCAACGATGTCGGTCAGGTAGTACTCGCCCTGGGCGTTGTCGTTGGTCAGCCGCGCCAGCCAGGGCGCCAGCAGGCGCGCAGGCACGGCCATGATGCCGCTGTAGACCTCGGTGATGGCGCGCTCTTCCTCGCTGGCGTCCTTGTGCTCGACGATGCCCTGCACGGCACCGGAACCATTGCGCACGATGCGGCCATAGCCCGTGGGGTCGGGCAGCGAGACAGTGAGCAGCGCGAGCTTTTCGCCGCCGCCGGCCGCCACCAGGGCGCGCAGGGTATCGGCCTGGGTCAGCGGCACATCGCCCGAGAGCACCACCACCGTGCCGTCCGCGCGCAGGTGGGGCACGGCCTGCTGCACGGCATGGCCCGTGCCCAGTTGTGGCTCCTGGCGCACAAAGGCCAGTTCGACCCCGGCGGCACCGGCATTGCGGGTGGCGGCCTCCACCTCGGCTGCGCCATGGCCGGTGATCACGGTGGCACTGCGTGCCTGCAGGTGCGCCGCCTGGTCGAGCACGTGGTGCAGCAGCGGGCGTCCGCCCAGGCGCTGCAGCACTTTGGGAAGGCGGCTTTTCATGCGCGTGCCCTTGCCGGCCGCCATGATGAGGATGTCGAGTTGCGTCATCTGGAAATGGGAAAAAGGGCGCCCCGCGCCAAGGAGCTTGCGAGGACGGGTGCGCCGATTATCGGCTGCGCCGGCTACAGCAAGGGCAGCAGGCGTGGCGGCCGGTCGTAGTACTCGGCGATGCGCTCGAGCGCATGGGGATTGAGCAGGCGCAGGCGCCCGTTGGCCAGCTCGTGCAGGCCCAGCTGTGCCAGGCGCCGCAGGCTCTTGTTGGTGTGCACCAGCGACAGGCCCAGCGCATCGGCCATGTGCTGCTGGTTGATCGGGAACGCCACGGAGCCATCGGCCTCCACCAGGTCCACCCGCTCCAGCCGGCGGTACAGGTGCATGAGCAGCATGGCCAGGCGCTCGGTGGCATTGCGCCGCCCGGCGGTGAGCAGGTTGTCGTCCACATGGCCTTCCTCATGGGCGGCCAGCCAGGTGATGTCGTAGCCCAGGCGCGGGTGTTCGCGGAACACGGACCACAGGCTGTCGTTCTGGAAGACGCACAGGGCGCAGTCGGTCACCGCTTCGACGCCATGCGCCGAGAGGTCGCCGAACTCCTGCTGCAGGCCCACCAGGTCGCCGGGGAGCAGGAAGTTCAGGATCTGGCGGCGCCCGTCGCTCAGGGTCTTGTAGCGGAAGGCCCAGCCCGAATACAGCGTGAACATGCGGGAGTTGGCCTGGTTTTCGTGCACCAGGGCGCCACCGGCCGGCACCGCCAGGGTCGAGGCGCGAAAACCCTCGATGAAATCCAGCACCTGGGGCTCCACCGGGGTGAACGCCCGCGTCCTGCGCAGCCGGCATTCCCGGCAGTGGGGCGGGCACGCATTGGGCGGCAAGGTGGCGTTCATGGTGGCGCCATTCTAGGGATGCGGCCACCGGTTCCACCGCCGGGTCGTGCATTTTTTGGGGGCTGCCGGCTGCGGTCCGATGGTCCGTTCGGCCTTTTGGCAACAACCGATCGTGCTATGTCTTTTGACATTGCGGGGCGCCGTGCGCAGTCCTACATTGCGCCGCACCCATGCCACCACTCATCCCCTCCAGCGCCCTGTATGAAGCCTTGTACGTCAGCACCCTCGCCGAGGGGCAGCCCGTGGCCGTGGTCGCCGAAATCGCCGGCCACGCCCATGTGCACAACGCCAGCCGCGGGATCACCGGCCTGCTGATCTTCGACGGCATGCGCTTTTGCCAGCAGCTGGAAGGCACGCAGAAGGAGGTGCTCAAGCTCACCGAGCGCATCCGCAACGATCCGCGCCACACCGGCGTCGAGGTGCTGCACCACGGCCCGCTGCCGGCGCGGCGCTTCCGGCAGTTCAGCCTGGCCTTCACGGCGGTGGAAGACACCGAGGTGCTGGCACGGCTCGGCCTGCTCGATGGCGAAGCCGCCATGGCGGCTTTCGAGGCCCTGCGGGCGGAGCTGCACCGCTAACCTGCACAAACAACAACGGCCGCCCGGGTGCACCGGGCGGCCGTTGCTGGCAATGCGGCTATGGGTCCGTCAGGCGCAGCAGGCGGCTTCATCCACCATGGGCACGGCCGTCATGCCCAGCGAGGCGCGCTGCCACCATGCGGGAGCGGAACGGGACGGCTGTGCCGCCCAGCGGTACTGCAGGCGCTGGTTGCCCAGCGTCTCGACCACCGCGTGCTGGCCTGCGGCCACCCACAGGGTCTGGCCGGCCTGCAGGAAGACATCGCCGGCCGAATCGCGGCTGGCGCCGTGTGGGCCGTCGTCCAGGGTCACCCAGGCCTGGCCTTCGGCCACGCGCAGTGCCATGGCCTTGCGCGGTGTCAGGCTGACGGCCTGGCCGGGCTTGAGCGTGTTGAGGGTGTCCTTGGCCGCAATGCGGCCGAAGACGCTGGAAGCTTGCAATTGCAGAACATTCGATGCGGTCATGGCTTTCTCCTGGTAAACCCTATAGGCCTCTATGGTGCGCTTGTGCTTGAAAAGCGTCCAATGAATTGCGAGGGCCTGATTGATTCAAGTTCGGCATCAATCCAAAAAATGGCCGGATACCGTTGACGGCCAAATCCTGTTCAAGCGTGCATGCGCACTCGCTGGGGTGCTATCCGATGCAGAGCAAACCGCAGCAGGCCGGCGGCGAGCCGGCCACTGGCGCCCAGGGTGGCGGCCACCGCAGCAGCCACGGCACGCCCGCCCTGGCCGAGTGCACAGACCAGGTCGCGCAGCGGCTGTGCCACGCCGCGCTCCCAGTCCAGCGCCGGATCGGACACCGCAGCGGCGGCAGGCACCGCATCCCAGCAGAAGGCCACCGCACTGGGCGCCCCGCCACGCAGGTACCACGATTCCATCACCACCTGCTGGCCCGCTTCGATGACCAGGGCCTGCCCCTGGGCCAGCACGATGTCCTCGGTGGCCTGGTCGGGCTGGCCGGGCCGTGCGCCCACCGACAGCCACACCCGGCCCTGCGAGATTTCCAGCACACTGCGCTCACGCGGGTTCAATGTGATGGCACGGCCCGCGTCCAGCTTCCAGCTTCCGGCCAACACGCGGCCGGCCGTGGCGGCGATGGCAGATTGTTGCGATTCCAGAACGGTACGGGACGACATGGTGTGCTCCTTGCTGCTTGAAAAAACGTTGTAGAGCCTGGATGATCCGCCTGTAGAGGCCTGTGGTCCAATGAAAACGCAGCACGCCATTGATGCCACCAACGCATGAATAATTTTCAGAACCAGCGCATGCAGAACACCGACCCCACCCCCGCCCCTTTGTCGCGCACCCGCCCCGTGGCCGTCGGCCATTGGCGCGCCTTTCTGGCCGTGGCACGGCACCTGAACTTCCGCGCCGCGGCCGATGAGCTGGCCCTGACCCAATCGGCCGTGAGCCGCCAGATCCAGGCCCTGGAGGACGAGGTGGGCGTGGCCCTGTTCCTGCGCCACACCCGGGCCGTGGAGCTGACCAGCGCCGGCGCCCAGTTGCAGCGCTCGGTGGCACCGGCGCTGGAGCGCATGGATGCCTCGGTGCGCCTGGTGCGGCAGACGGCGGGGCGGCGCAGCGTGGCCATCACCACCTGGGCCAGCTTTGCCTCGATGTGGCTGATTCCGCGCATGGAAGAGTTCCAGCGCGACAACCCGGGCATCGACATCCGCATCGATGCCACCGATGTGCCGGTAGACTTGGAAACCTCCGACGTGGACCTGGCGCTGCGCTACAGCCTGCCCGCCAACATGCCGCCCGGAGCGGTGCGCCTGTGCGGCGAACAGCTGGCCATCGTGGCCAGCCCCTGGCTCATCAAGAGCAGCCCGCCGGTGCGCACGCCCGCCGACGTGGCCCAGTTCACGCTGATCGAGGCCGGTGACGCGCACCGCAGCACGCACCTGGAATACCTGAGCTGGCAGCGCTGGTTCGAGAACCAGGGCCAGCCCAAGCTGCAGCCCCAGCGCTGGCTGTATTTCAACTACGCCCACCAGATCGTGCAGGCGGCCCTGAGCGGCCAGGGCCTGGCACTGGCGCGCATGCCGCTGATCGCCGATGCGCTCGCCGCAGGCGACCTGGTGGAGCTGCTGCCCAACCACCGGCTGGACTCGCCGCTGGCCTACTGGCTGCTGGTGGGCCCGCGCAGCGCCCACCGCCCCGAGATCAAGGCCTTCTGCGCCTGGCTGGAAGTCCAGGCCAAGGCCACACGCGAGGCCGTGGGCGATGTGCCCGACCCGGACACCGTCGACGACTTTGACTGAGTCTCCGGCGCGCCCTGCCCCGCCGGCCGCCTTCACCAGGCAGGGCGGCAGACTGGGCAAGGCACACCGGAAATCGCTACAGCTTCTCGTAATCGACGTTGGTGAAACCCGGTATCGGTACCTCGCCGGGCCGGTGGCCATTGCGCTGCAGTTCGTCCACCACGTAGTCGGCCACGCAGTTCACCAGCAGTTGCTGCGGGTCTTCCATGATGCGGCGCAGGCGCGCCACGCAAGCGGCCTGGTCGTCGAGGCCGTGGATGGGCGGCATGTCGCGCGCGGTGTCAGGTGAGAACACATAGGCCGGGTGCCGGGCGAACATCTGGCGCGACACCTCCACACTGGTGCGCGTGTGCATCCACAGGCGGCGGTAGGTCTGCTCCAGCTCGGCCAGTGCGGCCTGGTCCTGGAACTGGTCGACCGAGAAGCCGGGCGCGTGCGGCGCGACGTACAGGCGGTCGGCCGGCATCTGGCCATCGCTCACACGCCAGACCAGGTTGCACATGCTGTTGGACGACCAGGTCACCCCGGCCGTGGGCCGGCCCGACTGGCCGCTGACCAGCACCATGGCACGCGCCCAGTCGATGCCGCTGCCGCGCAGCCAGGCCCCGATGCGGTAGGCGATGTCCACATAGGCCAGGCCGAAGGTGGCGAACATGATGGCGTTCATGGACACCGGCAACACCTGGGCCGGCGGGTCGAAGTACTGCACTGCCAGTGCATCGAAGTCCAGCAGCGAGGCATCGGCCAGCGCGCGCTGGATGTAGGCCTCGGTGGTGTCGAGCGTGTAGGCCACCAGGGCCGCGATCTTCGCCTCCTGGCCGGCAAAGGCCGGCAGGTTCACATGCTGGCGCCACATCTCGGCGACATTGGCTGCACGCACCTTGGCGATGTGCGGCAGCAGGCCCTGCAGTTGCGCGCGCCAGGCCGCATCGCCAGGCGCCAGTTCGCGCCGGCGTGCCACATAAGCGATCGCCAGCGGCAGGTGCGAGATCGCCGTGAGCTCGATGAAGCCGCGCGTGGACTTGCGAAAGCTCTCCATGCGCGGCGCGGCACCCTGGCCCGGGAACAGTGCGATGTCCGATGCCGTGGACACCAGCAGCGGGTTGCCGGCCTGCTGCGCCAGCATCAGTGCCGTGAGCTCGGGCCCGATGGCCCCCGGCCCGCCCGTGAAGGCATGGAACAGGCCCGCGAAATCGGCTTGGGGTTGGTACATGGTGTTTCGTGGATGTAGTTTGAACTGGCAATATGGCGTGCACAAGGAAGGCTCGGCTATCGATGGCGCCTTGCGCCACCCGTAGCCGTTGAAACGGGCACGCTCGAGGCCAGTGCCCCCGCGCAAGGGCCGCCCCGCCGCGCTGGGGGCGTCCCCCTCCCGACTCGCGCAGCGAGTCGAGAGAGGGGGAAGGCGCGAAGCGACTCAGGGGGTGTCATTCACAATCTGATAGATGCAGCTGTCGGTGCGGAAATGCAGCGTGCCGCTCAGGCTGTTGGCGACGGCCAGGTACGGTACACCGCCCACGGTGAAGGCCGCCGCGTCGGTGCCGCCCGAGGTGCCGAACATGTGGACCGCTTCCAGCCCGTCCCCCTGCCAGCGGTAGATGACCGACTGCAGCTCGGGAATGGGCGCCTCGCGCGAGCCGTGGATGAAGTTGACCTGCACCAGGTGGCCGCCATCGCCTTCGCCGTCGGGCAGCCAGGCGAACTCGCGCCCGCCCGGGCCACTCAGGCGCTGGTGGGCGGCGAACTGGGCACCGTCCCAGCGCAGCAGCCAGGTCTCGCCCAGCAGGTTGGCGAACACCAGCCAGTCGGCGCCCGAGGCGTTGAAATGGCAAAAGGCCCGGCCGCTGGCGCCATCGAGCACTTGCAGGGTCTCGAAGGCCGTGCCGCTCCACACCAGCAGGCGCGAGGGCGCCACATGGTCGGCATAGGCCAGCAGCGTGCGCCCCTGCACTTCGAACGCAAGCCAGTTGTAGCCCCAGGCAGACTCGATGGACTGGAAGGGCACGAAGCGCTCACCATTCCATTCGAAGATGCACGACTGGGCCGCCCCGTCCACCGGCGCACTGTGCCCCGCGGCCCCCTGGGCCAGCGCCAGAAAGGCGCGCTCCTGCACGCGAAAGAAATGCCATTGCTTGGCGGCCGTGCCGACGATCCACTGGAAGGGTTCGAAGCGCCCTCCCACAAACTCCCAGACCACCGAGGCCGGCGACATGTTGTAGGGGCCATGGCCGCCGCGCAGGCTGGCCGTGGCGAGGAAGTGGCGGCCGTCCAGCGTGAAGAACTCGGCATCCTCGCCGCCGGGTACCGGCAGGCGCTGGAATTCGGCAAAGGCCGCGCCATCCCAGCGGTAGATGAGGGTCTCGACATCGCTGTTGCCCGCGCCCATGCCGGGCTCCGTGCCCGGGATGTCCACGGACAGCTGGGCAATGGCCAGGTACAGCGCGCCATCGATGGCGAAGGGCTCGACGGCGCGCGCGGCGCTGGTGGGCAGGCGCTGGATTTCGCGCAGGTTCATCGTCATGGCTGGAAATCGTAAAGGCGCGCAGGGTTGTCACTGAGGATCCGTTTGCGGCGGTCTGCATCGGGCACCCATTCGCCCAACAGGTTCAGCAGCGCGCCGGTGTCCATCTGCCCGTTGGGGATGTGAGGCCAGTCGCTGCCCCAGAGGGTGCGGTCCGGCAGCGCATCGGCGATGGCCTGGGCATAGGGCAGCAGGCGCGCGTAGTTGCCGTCCTTGGCGATGCGGTAGGGCCCCGAGAGCTTCATCCAGCCGCGCCCGCCGGCCACGGCCGCGATCAGGCGGTCGAAGTCGGCCCGCGTGAGGCCGTCGCTCTCCAGCATGTAGCCCATGTGGTCGATCACGAAGTCCGAGGCGATGTCCGGCATGGCCGGCACCAGGTCGCGCACCACATAGCCGGGTGTGTAGAACTGCAGGTGCCAGCCCCAGGGGCGGATGCGCTCGGCACTGCGCTGGATGTAGTCGACGATGCGCGCGATGGGCCACTGCGCGCGCAGGAACAGGTCCAGCCGCAGGGCGCGCACGCCGCGCCGGTGCATGGCGTCGAGCACCTCGTCCTCCACGCCGTCGTCCACCATGGCCACGCCGCGCGCCCGGTCGCCCAGTTCGTCGAGCGCATCGAGCATGCAGCGGTTGTCGGTGCCATAGAAGCTGGGCTGCACGATGGCGAAGCGGTCCAGGCCCAGGCCGCGCGTCATGCGGTCGAGCAGCGGCGGCGGGCCATCGGGCAGGGTGTAGTGCGGCTGGGCCACATGGGGGTAGCGGTCCACCGGGCCGAAGACATGCACATGGCTGTCGCAGGCGCCTGCCGGCATGGGAAAGGCGGGGCGCGACAGCGTGTCCGCATCGCGCGTGGAGGTGGGAACAAGGATCTCGGAGGCCATGGAATTTCAGGACAGGGTTGCAAGGGCTTGCGCCACGCGGGCCTGCGCGGCGGCAAGAAGAAGGTCGGTATCGATGGCGGTCATGAGCAGCGGCGCTGCACCCAGGCGCACCAGCTCGGCGCTGTAGGCCGCATCGCCGATACCGCCGATGGCCAGGGGCTTGCCTACCGCCCGGCAGGCGGCCAGGGCAGACTCGTGCGCGGCACGCACCGTGGGGTGGCGGAAGTCGCCGGGCACGCCCAGCTCCGCACTCAGATCGTTGGTGCCGATGGCCAGCAGGTCCACCCCAGGCACGGCCGCGATCTCGGCCATGTTGCGGATGCCCAGCGGGCTTTCCACCAGCACCTTGACCAGGGTGGCCTGGTCGGCCGCGCGGTACAGGGCCTCGGGCGCCATGCGGCGGTATTGCACCAGGGGCAAGGTGCCTATGGCCGAGCGGTGGCCCTGCGGCGGAAAGCGGCAGGCCGCCACGATATCGGCAGCCTGCGCGGCGGTTTCCACACGCGGCGCGATGATGCCCATCGCCCCCGCATCGAGCAGGCGCCCGATCACGCCGTACTCGCGCTCGGGCACGCGCACCAGCGGCATGAGGCCGATGTCCAGCGCGCAGGCGCAGATCTGCCCGGCCACGTCGATGGGCATGGTGCTGTGCTCCAGGTCCACCCAGATGACCTCATGGCCGCTGGCTTGGGCCAGGCGGGCGATCTCGGGCGTGCGGGCACCGCGCACGCCGAAGGCGGCCACCGGGTGGCCGTGGGTGAGCCGGTCGATCAGCCAGGGAGCCCCGGCAGCGGGCGACAAAGAAGAAGACGGGAGAGAGGCAGTCATGGGCGCGCGGCGTCGGTGGGTCAGTTGATGGCGATCTTCTTGGCCTTGATCAGGCGCTCCATGGACTGCGACTCGCGCGCCAGGTTGGCCTGCATCTGGGCCGGCGTGATGCTGAGCACCTCGTTGCCGGTCTCGTGCAGGGCACTCACGACCTGCGGGTCCTTAGAGGCCGCCTCGAAGGCCTTGCGCATGCGCTCCAGCACCGGCGCCGGTGTGCCCGCAGGCGCCCAGACCGCGATGGTGGTGAACAGTTCGAGGCCGGGGTAGATCTCGGACAGCGTGGGCACATCGGGCAGCGTGGGGCTGCGCTTGTCGCCCGTGTAGGCCAGCGCACGCAGCTTGCCGGAGCGCACATTGGGCAGCGCCGAGGAGGCCGGCTCCCAGCCCACGTCGAGCTGGCCGCCCATCAGGTCGGGCATGGCACTTTGCTTGTAGGCGATCTGCACCATCTCGATGCCCGCCGCATCCTGCAGCAGCTCCATGCCCAGGTTGGCCGTGCTCGCCGGCCCGTAGGTCGCGTAGTTGATGCTGCCCGGCTTGGCCTTGGCGATGGACACCAGGTCCTTGAGCGACTTGCCGCTGAACGCCGGGCTGGCCACGATGAAGGAGCCGCCGCGGAACAGGGCCGCCACGGGCACCAGGTCCTTTTCGGGGTTGTAGGGCAGCTTGGCCATCAGGTGCGGCACCGTGGTGATGGGCAGGCTGGTGGAGAACAGAAAGACCTGGCCATTGGCCGGGGACTTGGCCACGGCATCGGTGGCCAGCGTGCTCGATGCGCCGGGGCGGTTCTCGACCACCACGGGGGCCGAGAGCAGCTTGGCCAGCCGGTCGGCGTAGAGCCGTGCGAAGGCGTCGGCGCCCACGCCCACCGGGGTGGGGGTGATGAGCCGCACCGGCCCATTGGGCCAGCCCGGGGTGGCCTGGGCCAGGGCGGGGCCCGCGCAGGCCAGGGTGGCGGCAGCGGCCAGAAGGCGAAGAAGGGTGTTGCGCTTGTGCATGGCGTGCCCCTGGCTCAGAAGTTGTGCGAAATGCCGAACTGCAGACCCGAAGCGTTCGCACCCGGCGCCCCTTCAGGGGACTCGCTGGTCGAAAACGCGGCCTGGCCCCGGTTGGTGATGCGCGAATACGCACCGTAGAGGGCCGTGCGCTTGCTCAGCGCGTGCACATAGCCCACGGCCATCTGGCGTGCGCCGTCACCACCCACCCCGGTGCCCCGCGCCTTGGCCTCGGCCACCGAGACACGCACCGTGCCCACCTCGCCGACCGGCACCGTGGCACCGAGCAGCCAGTTGGAATGCTTGGTGCCTGCAGCGCGCTGGTCCAGCCAATAGCCCATGAGTTTGGCCACGCCGAAGTTGTACGAACCACCGATGTTGGCCACCTTGCTGGTTTGCCCCTTGGCCGGAGTCTCGCCGTAGGCGGCCGCCACGTCCACCGGGCCGGCGGCGTAGCCCAGCCGGGCACCGGTATAGCGCGCGCCATCGGCCCCCTCGGCCGCGGCGACCATGGCCTGACCGTAGACGCCGCCCAGGTTGCGTGGCAGCAGGTAACCGAGCGAATTCGCCGAGCGCACGAAGGTGCGGGCGCCACCCGTGCCGAAGGGCCAGCCTTCGATGATGTTGGCCGAGCCGCCGACCCCGACGGTGCCGAAGGGGGCGAACTGCGAGACGTTCCAGAACGTGGGCGCATAGTCGCGGCCCAGGCGCACCTCGCCCCAGCTGGTGCCCGACAGGCTCACCGTGGAGCGGCGGTGGAACAGGGCCGAGCCTTCAAGCGCACCCGAATCGGGCAGCAGCTGCGCCTCCAGCCAGAAGCTCGCGGCCAGGCCGCCGCCCAGGTCCTCGGTGCCCCGGAAACCCAGCCGGCTCGGGACCAGGTTGCCGCCCGAGGACATGGTGGTGGCCGAGGTGTTGCCGGCCTTGGCATGGGTGATGTTGAGATCGAGTGTGCCGAAGATGGTCACGCCGCTTTGGGCATGGGCCGTACCGAGGGTGCAGGCGGCAAGGCCGGCAGCCAAGGCCCAGGCGGCGCGCGAAGCAGGGGTGGGGAAGGCGCGGGCAGGCCGGGCAGGCCGGACGAATGGCAGGTGGGGGTTCAAGCTTGTCTCCTGTTTTGTACGGATCGCACCGCTTTGGGCGGCAACAGGACGGATGCTAGGGACCCCCATCAATATCTGGAAATACTGTTTTTGGATCAAAATCAGTACCAAAAAAGTATAGATACCCCCTGACAACCCTGACCCACCGGAGCAACCGCATGGAAATGCGCCATCTGCGCTACTTCGTGGCCGTGGCCGAAGAGCTCAACTTCACGCGTGCAGCCCTGCGGCTGCACATGGCCCAGCCGCCGCTGAGCACGCAGATCCGCGCGCTCGAAGAGGAGATCGGTGCCGAACTCTTCGTGCGCGACACGCGGCGCGTGTTCCTGACCCAGGCGGGCAAGGAGTTTTTGGTGCGCGCCCGCGCCATCCTGGCGGCCGCCCAGGCCGCCACGGAGGCGGCGCGCAGCGCCTCGGCCGGCATCTTCGGGCGCATCGCGCTCGGGGTCACGGCCTCGGCCATGTTCACCGAGCGCCTGCCGCGCGCGCTGCGCGGCTTCGGCCAGGACCACGCCCATGTGGAGATCGACCTGCAGGAGATGGCTTCCGTGGCGCAACTGGGCGCGCTGTACGAGCGGGTGCTGGACGTGGGCATCCTGCGCAAACCCGACATGCGGCCACCCGAGGGCGTGCACCTGGAGCAGTGGTACCGCGCCCCACTGGTCGCGGCCGTCCCTGAAGGGCATGCGCTGGCCCGCCAGGACGCCGTCGGCATGGCCGACCTGGCGGACGAGGCCTTGATCACCTACCCGCGCGATGCCGGCATCGGCCTGTACTGGCCCGTGATGCAACTGTGCGCCCAGGCCGGCTTTCGCCCGCGCGTGGTGCGCGAAGCGCGCGAGCCGGCCTTCATGGTCGGCCTGGTCGCTGCCGGCCTGGGCATCGCCATCGTGCCGCAGGACACGCACTGCATGGCGCTGGAAGGCGTGGCCTACAAGCCCATCATCGAACGGGATGCAGCCTCCACCCTGTACCTGGCCTACCGCGCGGCCGACACCGACCCGCACACCGAGGCCATGCTGGCCACGCTGCGTGCGGTGGCCAGCGCGCCATAAACGCGCAAGCCCCTTGCCGTCAGAGACGGCCCGAGCACTTGCTGCAACGATTCAAAGGCCCGCCGGCGGTGAAGCTGGCACGGCCCACGCCAGCGCCCCCGCGCAAGGGCCGCCCCGCCGCGCTGGGGGCGTCCCCCTGAGGGGGAAGGCGCGAAGCGACTCAGGGGGTTAGCCCAAATTTATGCGCGCGAACTTGCGCTTGCCGACCTGCACCACGTAGGTGCCGGCTTCGAGCTTCAGGCCCTTGTCGCTGACCACGCTGCCATCCACGCGCACACCGCCGCCATCGATCAGGCGGCCGGCTTCGCTGCTGGACGGGGCCAGGTTGGCGCCCTTGAGCAGGGCGCCAATACCCATCGGCGCACCGGACAGGCTGACTTCGGGAATCTCATCGGGCACGCCGCCCTTGCTGCGGTTGTGGAAATCCTGCTCGGCCGCCTCGGCCGCCGCCGCGCTGTGGAAGCGCGTGGTGATCTCCTTGGCCAGCATGACCTTGGCATCCTTGGGGTTGCGCCCGCCCGCGACCTCGGCCTTGAGGGCCGCGATCTGCTCCAGAGACAAAAAGGACAGCAGGGTGTACCAGTCCCACATCAGCGTGTCCGAGATCGACAGCACCTTGGCGAACATGGTGTTGGGCTCTTCGGTGATGCCGATGTAGTTGTTCTTGGACTTGGACATCTTGTCCACGCCGTCCAGGCCCACCAGCAGCGGCATGGTGAGCACACACTGCGGCTCCTGGCCATACTCCTGCTGCAGGTGGCGGCCCATGAGCAGGTTGAACTTCTGGTCCGTGCCACCGAGTTCCAGGTCGCTCTGCAGGGCGACCGAGTCGTAGCCCTGCATCAGCGGGTACAGGAATTCGTGCACCGCAATGGACTGGCCGGTGGTGAAGCGCTTGTGGAAGTCGTCGCGCTCCATCATGCGCGCCACCGTGTACTTGGCGGCGAGCTGGATCATGCCGCTGGCGCCCAGGGGCTCGCTCCATTCGCTGTTGTAGCGGATCTCGGTGCGGGCCGGGTCCAGCACCATGCTGGCCTGGCGGTAGTAGGTCTCGGCGTTGGCCTTGATCTGCTCGGCCGTGAGCGGCGGGCGCGTGCTGTTGCGGCCCGAGGGGTCGCCGATCAGGCTGGTGAAATCCCCGATCAGGAAGATCACTTGGTGGCCCAGATCTTGCAACTGCCGCATCTTGTTGAGCACCACCGTGTGGCCGATGTGGATGTCGGGTGCCGTGGGGTCCAGGCCCAGCTTGATGCGCAGGGGCTTGCCCGTGGCTTCCGAGCGCGCGAGCTTTTTGACCCATTCGTCCTGGGGCAGCAGTTCCTGCACGCCGCGCAGCGAGATTTCAAGCGCCCGTCCTACACCATCGGAAACCGGCATCGTTGTAACAGCAGATTGATTCATAAGGGTTTTTTGGGATGTCTATACAGCGTGCACCGCTATACTCCAGCCCACATTGCGAAGGCGGATTCTAATGGGCCCGCTGTTTCGACCCGCCTCGTGCCCTGTCGAATCGCTGCAAACAGACAGTCTGTGCGCTTGGCCTTGCCCCGCATTCACACCGGGGAAGTGCCAGGAGACCACTCTCATACTGGGGATAGACCTTTGATTCACGGCTTGACCACCGCCAGCGCGGCTTTGCTAGACCGACTGTCCCAGAGCATCCAACAACACCCCAAACGCATCACCGCCGCCATTGCAGCACTGCTGCTCACGGGCGGCGGCGGCGCATTTGCCGTGGCCTCGTTTGCGCCCGATCCGGCCGACATGCCTGTGCGCATGGTCAACTACCCGGTGGAATCGCTGGCCGAGAACCTGGTGCTGGGCCAGCTCGACGCGCCCGGCTTCTCGCTGTTCCGCTCCGAACAGGTGCGCAGCAGCGACACCCCCGAATCCCTGTTGCAGCGCATGGGCGTGGCCGACCCAGCCGCTGCCGCCTTCCTGCGCGGTGACAACACCGTGCGCCAGAACATGCTGGGCCGCACCGGCCGCTTCGTCTCGGCCGAGACCACCGACGACCACCGCCTGGTGCGCCTGACGGCCCGCTGGGTGCCGGACGACAGCGGCAACTTCCGCCGCCTGATCGTGGAGCGCACGGGCGAGAAATTCAGCTCGCGCGTCGAAACGGCCAAGCTCACGACCAGCAGCCGCCTGGCGGGCGGCGTGATCAACAGCTCGCTGTTCGCCGCGACCGACGCCTCCAACATCCCCGATGCCGTGGCCGTGCAGATGGCCGAGCTGTTCTCGGGCAACATCGATTTCCGCCGCTCGCTGCGCAAGGGCGACCGCTTCTCGGTGGTCTACGAAACCCTGGAAGCCGACGGCGAACCGCTGAGCAGCGGCCGCGTGCTGAGCGCCGAGTTCGTCAACAACAACAAGACCCACCAGGCCATCTGGTTCCAGGAAGCCAACGCCACCAAAGGCGCCTACTACACGCTGGACGGCGAGAGCATGCGCCGCGCCTACCTGACCTCCCCGGTGGAGTTCTCGCGCGTGACCAGCGGCTTCAAGATGCGCATGCACCCCATCCTGAAGACCTGGCGCGCCCACCTGGGCACCGACTTCGCGGCCCCCACGGGCACGCCCGCGCGCACCGTGGGCGACGGCGTGGTGGAATTCGCGGGTGTGCAGAACGGCTTCGGCAACGTGGTCTTCGTGAAGCACCGCAACCAGCATGTCACCGTCTACGCCCACCTGAGCCGCATCGACGTGCGCCAGGGCCAGTCGGTCGAGCAGGGCCAGACCATCGGCGCCGTGGGCTCCACGGGCTGGGCCACCGGGCCGCACCTGCACTTCGAGTTCCGCGTGAACGGCGTGCACCAGGATCCCCAGACCATCGTGGCCGCCAGCGAAGCCGCAGCCCCCGTGTCCAAGGCCGGCCGCCCCGCCTTCGACCGCCTGGCATCGGCCATGCGCATCCAGCTGTCCGCAGCCGCGTCGATCGAACAAGCCAGCGCGGAGTAAAGTGCCCCCCCTGAGTCGCTTCGCGCCTTCCCCCCAGGGGGACGCCGCCAGCGCGGCGGGGCGGCCCTTGCGCGGCGGCCCTGGCCTTGTGCGTGCCAGTTTCATGGATTGCGTACACCCTACAGCACCATGTTGATCAAGCGCTCCACGGCAACACCTGCCGCGTCGACTTCGGAGCTGTACATCGGCCTGATGTCCGGCACCTCGCTCGACGGGATCGACGGGGTGCTGGCGGATTTTGCCGGTGGCCGCATGGTGGTGAGCCACCATGCCAGCGCGCCCTTCACCCCGGAACTGCGCGCGGAACTCCTGGCCCTCAACACCCCGGGCAGCGACGAGCTGCACCGCGCTGCCCTGGCCGGCAGCGGCCTGGCCCGCGCCTATGCCAGCGTGGTGCACAGCCTGCTGGAACGCAGTGGCCTGGCGCCCCAGGCCATCCGCGCCATCGGCGCCCACGGCCAGACGGTGCGCCACCGGCCACAGGAATTCGATGGCACGGGCTACACCCTGCAGCTGAACAACCCTGCCCTGCTGGCCGAGCGCACAGGCATCGCCGTGGTGGCGGATTTTCGCAACCGCGACGTAGCGGCGGGTGGCCAGGGTGCACCGCTGGTGCCGGCCTTCCACCGCGGCGTGTTCGGCCGCGCGGGCGAAACCATGCTGGTGCTCAACATCGGCGGCATCTCCAACCTGAGCGTGCTCTGCGCCGATGGCCAGGTGCGCGGCTTCGACTGCGGGCCCGGCAATGCGCTGATGGACCATTGGTGCCAGCTGCACACCGGCCAGCCCTATGACGCCGCCGGCGCCTGGGCCGCCAACGGGCAGATGCTGCCCGAACTGCTGGCCTTGCTGCGGCAGGAGCCCTTCCTGCACAAGCCACCGCCCAAGAGCACGGGGCGCGACCTGTTCAACCCCGCCTGGCTCAGCAGCCGGCTGGAGGCCTTTGCCGTATGCGCGCCCCAGGACGTGCAGGCCACGCTCACGGAGTTCACGGCGCTGGCCTGCGCCGACGATGCCAGGCGCCATGGTGCAGGCGCTCTGACCCTGGCGGTGTGTGGCGGCGGCGCCCTCAACACCCACCTGATGGCACGCCTGCAAGCGGCCTGCCCCGGTCTCCAGGTCGTTGCCACCGATACCCTGGGCCTGCCCGCCCTGCAGGTGGAGGCCGCCGCCTTCGCCTGGCTGGCACGCCAGGCCATCCTGGGACAGCCGGGCAACCTGGCCAGCGTGACCGGCGCGGCCGGTGGGCGCATCCTGGGCGCCCTCTACCCGGCCTGAAGCACCTTCATCCGTGGTCTGCAGCGTCGGCCGTGGTCGCGGCCTTGCTGCTGGCCCGGTCCTCGGGCGAGAGCTGCCAGAAGATGGCCGCCGAGGCCACGGTGATGAGCCCCATGCAGACAAAGGTGGACTGGAAGGCCGAGAGCGTGTGCCCGGCATCCGCCGGCTGGAAGAAGGCGGTGAACGCCGCCAGCACCGCCCCCGCAGCCGCCACCCCCATGCCCATGGCCAGCATCTGCACCATGGACAGCAGGCTGTTGCCGCTGCTGGCCATGGCATGGTCCAGGTCCTTGAGCGTGACGGTGTTCATGGCCGTGAACTGCAGCGAATTGACGGCCCCGAACACCGCCAGCTGCAGCACACGCAGCCACAGCGGCTGGGCCGGGTCGGCCAGGCCGAAGCTGGCCATGACCAGGCCCACCATCAGCGTGTTCCCCACCAGCACCTGGCGGTAGCCGAAGCGCGTGATCAGCGGTGTGGTGAAGCGCTTCATCGACATGCCGGCAAGGGCCACCGGCAGCATCATCATGCCGGCCTGCAGGGGCGAGTAGCCCATGGTGACCTGCATCAAGAGCGGGATCAAAAAGGGCATGCAGGAGCTGCCCAGGCGCGAGAACAGGTTGCCCAGCAGGCCGATGCGCAGGGTGTCCACCGAGAACAGGCGCGGGGAGAACAGCGGGTCGGCGCGGCGCGCCGCGTGCAGCCAGTAAGCCACCAGGCTGGCCAGGCCGAAGACCATGAGCACCAGCACGCTGGCCTGGCGCAGGCCCATGCTGGCCAGCCCGTCGAGCGCCAGCGACAGGGACACCATGCCGAAGGCCAGCATCAGGTAGCCCGCCAGGTCGAAGCGGGTGACGAAAGTGACAGGCTCCCCGGGCATGAAGCGCAGGGTGGCGATGCAGCCCACCAGCCCCACGGGCACGTTGATCAGAAAGATCCAGTGCCAGGACACGGCCTCCACCAGCCAGCCGCCCAGCGTGGGGCCGATCAGCGGGCCGATGAGGCCGGGAATGGCCACAAAGCTCATGGCCTGCAGGAACTGCTCACGCGGAAAGGTGCGCAGCACCACCAGCCGCCCTACCGGTAGCAGCAGCGCCCCGCCCAGGCCCTGCACCACGCGCGCCGCCACCAGCTGTGCCAGGTTCTGCGCCATGGCGCAGCACACCGAACCGATCACGAACAGCACGATCGCCGAAAAGAAGACCCGGCGCGAGCCGAAGCGGTCGGCCAGCCAGCCCGAGGCCGGGATCAGCATGGCCATGGCCAGCGAGTAGGCCACGACCACCGACTGCATCTGCAGCGGGCTCTCGCCCAGGCTCTTGGCCATGGCGGGCAGCGCGGTGTTGACGATGGTGGCGTCCAGCGTCTGCATGAAGAAGCCGACGGCCACCAGCCAGAGCAGGACCTTGCGGGATGGTTCTTGCTGCATGCGATGCCAGGCTAGGGGGAAATCGAACGCCCCAAATGAAAAGCCGCCCGGAGGCGGCTTGCTGTGGGGAACGGGGCCGTGCGCACGACCCGACGCCCTCAGGCAGAGAAGCTCGAACCGCAGCCGCAGGTGGTCGTGGCGTTGGGGTTCTTGATCACGAACTGGGCGCCCTGCAGGTCTTCCTTGTAGTCGATCTCGGCACCCACCAGGTACTGGTAGCTCATGGCGTCGATCAGCAGCGAAACGCCATTCTTGGTCATCGTGGTGTCGTCGTCGTTCGTGATCTCGTCGAACGTGAAGCCGTACTGGAAGCCCGAGCAGCCGCCACCCTGCACAAAAACGCGCAGCTTGAGGTCCGGGTTGCCTTCTTCCGCGATCAGGTCCGCCACCTTCGCCGCAGCACTGTCGGTGAACAGGATGGGGGCGGGCATTTCGGTCTGGATGTTCTCGGCAACTGCGCTCATGGGTGGGACTCCGTTATCAGGGTTTGCGCCAATACTACTGCAAAGCAGTCGGAGATTCAGGCGCTGCCGTCTTTGACGACAACTGCAGTGGGGGCTTTTCGTCGGCCACCACGGCCAGGGGGCACATCTGGCCCGTGATCATCGCGCCCTGGTGCATTTCCAGCGCCTTGTAGTGCACATTGCCCGTGATGCGGGCCTTGGGCTGCAGTTCCAGCAGCTCGGCCGCATGGACCGGTCCGGTTACCGTGCCATTGACGATCACATGGTCGGCATGCACGGCGCCTTCGACCTGCGCGGTCTCCGAGATCACCAGGATGCTGGGCTGCTCGGTGCCCGAGCGGATATCGCCCACCACCTCGCCGTCGATGCGCATGCCCTCGCCGAACAGCACATTGCCGTCGATGCGGGTGCCATGGGCCACCAGGCTCTTGATCGGGGGCTGCTTCTTGCGGGAAAACATGGGCAAAACTCCTGGGTCAGGGATGGCCGCCCGCACGCGCCAGGGGGCCGGCAGGCGGTCGTCCATCCACAGCAAAAATGAAAGGCAGGCCCCTGGCTTGCCACCCGCATGCCCGGTGGCTGGCGGTGGGGCGGCGGCTATTCAGCCGCCAGGGCCATGGTCTGAGAGGTGCGCAGGTTGCTGCCATCCAGCACCCGCGCGGTCACGGTTTTTACCACGGCATCGGCGGGCAAGGTCAACAAGCCCTCCAGTCGCCGGTATTGGCGCAGCTGCAACGCCGCACCCTGGGGGAAGGTCTGGGTCCAGGGCTTTCCATCCTGCGTGCCCGCGAGCACCAGTTCGAGCCGGCCATTGAACTCGGGCGCATTGCGGGCCGCCTGGATCACCAGCACCTGCCAGCGCAGTTGCATGCCCCCCACGGTCTCGGCGTGCAGGCCGCGGATGGCCACGCCTTCGGTGGAGCCGGCGGGAATGAGCCGCTCGAAGAACCCCAGGTCCTCGCGCAGCGTGCGGTTCTCGGCCTCCAGCTGTCGCACCTGGGCCATCAGGGTCTGCAAGGTGGCCCGATCGGCAGTGAGGATGCTCTCGGCCGTCTGCGAGACCGCATGCTGGCGCTGCGTCTCCTCGACCAGCCGCGCCACCTCACCGCGCAGGCGCACCAGCTCGTCCCGGGCGCCGGAATCGAGCCCCGCGATGGATTTGCCGAACTCGAAGGCCCACAGCGCCACGGCGGCGCACAGCCCAAAGACCACGGCCAGCAGCAGCCAGCGCACAGGCCAGGGCATGGCACTGCGGATGGCCACGCGGGGGGCGCTGATGGTCAGCCGGCGGCGAAGAAGGCGCAAACGCATGGAAGGAGGAGGAAAAACGAAGAGCGCACCTTAAACGAAAAAACCGCCCGAAGGCGGTTTTTTTGCAAGGCAGCGCAGGCTTAACGCTTGGAGAACTGCTTGGCGCGGCGTGCGGAGTGCAGACCGACCTTCTTGCGTTCCACTTCGCGGGCATCGCGCGTCACGAAGCCGGCTTGGCTCAGTGCGGGCTTGAGCGTCGCGTCGTAGTCGATCAGGGCGCGGGTGATGCCGTGGCGGGTTGCGCCGGCCTGGCCGGACTCACCACCACCGTGCACGTTGACCTGCACGTCGAAGGTTTCGACATGGTTGGTCAGCACCAGGGGTTGCTTGGCGATCATGATCGAGGTTTCGCGGCCGAAGTAGGACTGGATGTCCTTGCCGTTCACCGTGATCTTGCCAGTGCCCTTCTTCAGAAACACGCGGGCGACGCTGGACTTGCGACGGCCGGTGCCATTGTTCCATTCACCAATCATCTCAAGGCTCCTTAGATTTCCAGCGCCTTGGGCTGCTGGGCGGTGTGGGGATGCTCTGCACCGCCATACACCTTGAGTTTCTTGATCATTGCGTAGCCCAGAGGACCCTTGGGCAGCATGCCCTTGACAGCCTTCTCCAGCGCGCGGCCGGGGTGCTTGGCTTGCAGATCGCGGAAGTTCGTGGCCGTGATGCCGCCGGGGTAACCCGAGTGGCGGTAGTACACCTTGTCCAGGGACTTGGTGCCGGTGACCTTGAGCTTGGCTGCGTTGATGATGACGATGAAGTCACCGGTATCGACGTGAGGCGTGTAA
>JAESFW010000222.1_pt1 | contig 66133 bp, 60 predicted proteins | sample 9269481 | NCBI WGS metagenome assembly JAESFW01 (sample SAMN14515350, study PRJNA621654) | algae metagenome | isolation source: Lyngbya sp. HA4199-MV5 and co-occurring heterotrophs from soil with... | place: USA: Ahupuaa O Kahana State Park, Hawaii | collected 2009-07-21 | reverse complement strand
TTGGGCGTGGGTCAGGTTGCTTGAGTAGAATTTAACCATCGCTCTCACGGGGCTGGAGTTTACTACTGACAGCCTAACCGTGTGAGCTTTTTTACGGTCAAGACGACTTCTCAAACAGCCTCTAAGCACGATGGCTTACCCTCCTGCTCATGAAAGCAGTTCTATCTTGCCTCAAGGCTATTTACATTCTGCTGCTAGAACGCTAGCAACGGATGGCAAACGAATGAAACAGATGTTTTCACTCGCGATTTACAGATCATTTATCCAGATCATTTATCCGCTTCATCCGCTACGAATCCGTTACAACCACACTTGCTCATTTACAACCACACTTGCTCATTAGAATGAAACAGCCTTGTATCTTGCCTCTCATTTTACCGCGTGGCTTCCAACCGTAAGCGCGATCGCGGAAGAGTGTGTTTAGAGAAGAGAGTGGTCAAAACACCGCGTGCGATCGCGTCATTCTCAGTAGCCTGCTTTGCTAGGGCGCGTCATCAATTAGCTCCAAAATCTTGCGGTATCAGCCTTGTCGCGCCCGCCCCAACACACCAGGCTAGGGACTGGAACCCTTGCTGCAACTGATGTGTAATCGTAATTGATGACAGCCCCTAGAGCAGTTCCAGCATTGCAGCAACCTTTACTCTACGAACGTGAATTTTTGCTAAAAATTTTCCTGATTGGGCGTGGCGATTGTGACTAGGAAAACATGAGTTTCCTGTAGCAAAATGCCCGATCTTTCTCTATTAGCGACCGTTTTGACCAAAAGCTCGGCTCAGCAACCTTCTACCAGTACACCACCGCCAACCGCTCCCTTAATGGCACGCGATTGGAAAGCAGCCCCTCTTCGCCAAACGGCTCCCTCGGAGGACGTAACCCGAAGCAAGGCAATTTTGAAGCCTAATGTCCAGCCTGACAGTGGACAAGGCACTACAGAGTTTTCTCAACCCGCGATCGCCTTGCCGCGTTCTGGTAGCCAACTTTACTGGCAGCGCGTGGCGGCTCTGCGATCGGGCAGACTTTATACCCGTTTGCCGATCAATAGTTTTCACGAAATTTGGTCGCGTGCCACTCGAAACCCAACCGATGCTCAATGGCGACGATTGCTTGCTTTAGAGGCAAAAGCGGCTACCAGAGGGCAAGGAAGTCGCCGTCTGTCAGTCATGGTGGGTGATTCGCTGAGCCTGTGGTTTCCCAGCGATCGCCTTCCCACAGGGCAACTCTGGCTCAATCAAGCGATTTCGGGCGAAACCACCCAGGCGATCCTCCATCGCTTGCCTACCTTTGCGGTTGCCCGTCCCCAAGCGATTTACGTCATGGCTGGTGTGAATGACCTCAAGCAAGGTGCAACTGATAACGACATTTTGTGGAATCTGCGCCAGATTGCTCGTCGCCTGAAGCAAGCCCATCCCGGTGCCCAGATTGTTTTACAGTCCATTCTACCCACCCATACGGCGATGGTTCCTGGCAACCGCATTGGGTGGCTCAATCAACGACTTGCCGCGATCGCCCAGGAAGATGGGGTCGCTTTCTTAGATCTCTACACCCAGTTTACAGACGACGCTGGCAACCTGCGACCAGAGCTAACTACAGACGGGTTACACCTCAACGCAAACGGCTACGCGACCTGGCAAGCTCAACTGGCACAAGCAGACACATGGTTTGCCCAGAGAAGCTGAGAAGCTGAGAAAACTGTCGAGGTGAAGAACAAGTAAGACTCAACGCTCCAAGTTTGTCTCGACGATCGCGGTAGCATCATGATCAGCATTCTGCTTGAGCCACTTGTGAACCATGATGAAGCACGCCTTTGCGATCGCGCTGACTACCACTTACTTGCTTGTAGCTGTCAATCCTGCTCGTAGCGATACAGTAAACCTACCGTTAGAACAGCAGGTTGAAGCCGTTGCGGCGAGGCTTGAGGGCGTGATGTCAACGGCTGTCCAGTCCAAAATCAACGCGAAGATTTCCAATGTTCGCATGACCACCTGCCGGGTGATGGTGACAGTCGGCAATGGGGCATCCCAAAGTAAAACCATCGTGCTCTATCAAGAGCAAGCACTGGCTAAAGAGTTAACAAACCCCTATCGTCAGCGCTTTTTAGAGCTGAGCGCCAGTCCCATCAGTCAAAGTGTGCGATCGCGCTCCTTCAAACCTGCCAAGCCTGCTGCCTGGGTAAACTTCTGCAACAAAGCCGCGAACGATCGTGCGGTGAACGCTCAAGACATTGGTAGCGTCGTGTGCAACGTCTTTCTGCGCCCTTCTGGTAACAACTACGTTGGCAATACACCCGCTGATGGTTGCCCAGCTAATGTGCGTGGTGCAGTCAGAATTAAAAACCACATCGTGCTGCAACCTGACGGGATGAACACCTGGGATCAAGGCTTTGATGCGGCTGGCAAACAAGTCTGGGGTGCAAAGGCAGAGGCATATCAGTTTCGTCGTGACCCATAACAGTCGTGTAGTAGACAGGTAAACGATCGCAGCAAGATTGTTGTTTCACAATCATCTGTCAGGGTTTGAGCTACCCGTTGAATGCTGGTTATGCCATCTTTGGGCTTCAAGAATTCAGCAAACGACCTTGCACCGTGATGTTGGATAACGCTAACCACTAGAATTGCTCATCAGATACAACTTACGGAAAGATTCTTTATGTTGCACCATATCTCATTCAGTGCGCGTCAACCGGAAATTGTTGCGAAGGGTGTTGCCAAGCTCCTCGATTGCACTGCCCTGATGGCACCATGCCCTCCCTTTCCGACCGGATCTTGGTTCGTCTGCCTCGGCGATGCCTTTGGAACGCTTCTGGAAGTTCTTCCTTGGGGACACGTCCAAGACAAGGAAAGAGGTGGTGTGAAGAGTGTCGATGATCTCATGCGCGATCAAAGTAGTACCCATATCCTCATTCAAACACCTCGATCCACTTCGCAGATCGAGACAATTGCCAACGAGCAAGGCTGGGGCTGTCTGCCTGCAAGCGCAGGCTTCTTTAATTTCACGAAAGTATGGGTGGAGGGCACCTTCCTGATTGAACTCATGACTCCTGAGCAAGCAACGTCCTACACTGCTCATTTTGGTACCGAAGGAATGCCGGATCTGGATGGCAAGCTCCGAGAACTGGAGCTTGCGATGCAGAAGAAATAGCATGAGCCGATGTGAGCGCAGTTCAACAACCCGATGCACGCCGACCTTACTGAGGGTATCTGTGGATGTTCAAGGTTGCTAACGACTGGTGGTTGGGAGTGTTCGATCGTCACTTTTCAGTAATCGCTGTCTTATCCAAGCTCAAACCGTCTTGTTCAAGCTCAAACCGTATAGGGTACTTTAGCTTTTAGAAAGAGGAATGGTGGCTGGAGTTCAGCGATCGGGCACCCTTGTGCTTAACATGGAGTATTGGCATGGCTCAAGGAATGGGTACAAAGCTCAAATTAATGGTTGTGGATGATGAACCCGACAACCTGGATCTGCTCTATCGCACGTTTCGCCGCGACTTTGAGGTGATTAAAGCCGATAGTGCGATCGAGGCGCTGCAAATTCTAGAGCAGCAGGGAGAAATGGCGATCATCATTTCAGACCAGCGGATGCCCGAAATGTTGGGAACAGAATTTTTAAGCAAAACGGTCGATCGCTACCCCGACACGATTCGGATTGTGCTTACGGGGTATACCGATGTGGAAGATTTGGTCGAAGCAATTAATGCAGGTAAGGTGTTCAAATACATCACCAAACCCTGGAACCCTGATCAACTGAAAGGGGTCGTGCGGCAGGCGGCAGAAACGTACCATGTGCTGAAGCAACGCACGAACGAATTGCGACGGGCACTGCGGCGCGAGTCGCTGTTTAACACCATGACCACGGCAATCCGGGAATCGCTGGACTACAGCAATATGCTGCAAACCATTGCTGAGACGTTGGGACAAACGTTTGTCGCCAGTCGGAGCGTGTTACGTCCTGTAGTGGACGATCGCCTGGAGTCCCAAGCCCTGGTCTATCAAAGCCGCAGTCAGGGAGCAGAAACCGCCCATAGCCCTGATGATGCGCTTCTGCAAGCCGCATTGCAAACCCGACAGCTTCAAGTCACCCAAAGCTCAACAGAAAAAGAATCTCAGTTGGTTGTACCCCTGCTCTACCAGCAGGAGTTTCTGGCGGTGCTGTCGCTGTATCGGGGGGCGATCGACGCACCCTGGTCGCCCGAAGACATTGAACTCATTCAAGGAGTCGCCGATCAAGCTGCCCTTGCCCTCTCGCAGGCAAAACTCTACCAGCGCACCCAGGAGCAGGCAGAACAAATGCGGGCAGAACTCGCCGTTGCCCGTCAAATTCAGGGCAACCTGCTGCGCCAAAGCCTTCCCGATCTCGATGGCATGAAAGTGCAGGCGTGCTGCTTTCCGGCGCGGGAAGTGGGTGGCGACTTTTTTGAGGTCTATGCCCACCCTCAAGGCGACATTTGGCTAGCGGTGGGCGATGTTTCTGGCAAGGGCGTACCTGCTGCACTGTTCATGGCAAGCGCGATTTCCGTCCTACGGCGAGAATTGTCTCAAGAATCGCCCCCAGAGCCGCATCTTGTCATGCAGAACCTGAACCGGAGCCTTTCTGAAGATTTAGTGAGTACAAACTGCTTTATCACAATGGTGCTGGCACGCTATAGCCCGTCAACGCGGCAACTGGTCTATGCCAATGCAGGGCATATCTACCCCCTGGTGTGGTCTAGTCGTAAGGTAGCGGCACAGGTGGCGGCACAGGGCACATCGGCTGTGGAACCCCATTACCTCAAAGTGCGGGGTGTGCCGTTGGGCATTCTACCCATCTGGAAGGCAGCCTCCGGTAGCGTGGAACTCAATTCAGGTGAAGTTATGCTCCTGACCAGCGATGGCATTACCGAAGCGACGGTGGCTACCGCTCACAACGGCAACGTGAAGACTCCGCAAACCGTGACTTCTATGCTGCAACAGGCTGGCTTATGGCAGATGCTGATGCAAGAACATGCCCCCCTTGACCTCAACCACCTGCTTTCGCGGATTCGATCGCACAATACAATTCAAGAAGACGACCAGACTATACTCTCTCTGGAGGTTCTGTAGTTAATGAGAACTGAGCTACACGTACCCAGCGACCTGAAGTTTTTAGCCATTGTCGAAAATTGGCTTTTAGGCGCACTGGAAGTAGAACTTGGCGACCATGTTGATTGGACTCGACAATCCAATCGGCTGCGGCTAGTTCTAGTCGAGGCTTATTCAAACGTCGTCCGCCACGCGCACAAAGATCAGCCTGCCCTGCCTGTGCTGATACGACTGGAACTACGCGAACGTGATATCGCCCTGGAACTCTGGGATCACGGCGCTGGCTACGACGTAACGACCTACATGGAGCCAACGCCAGACTTGATGCAAGAAGGCGGCTATGGCTGGCTCATTCTCAATCGCCTCATGGATCGCGTTGAGTATCAACTGCAAGTCGATGGGCTTAACTGCCTCAAAATGGAAGCCAGTTTGCCAGAACCCGCACAGCCTATGTAAGAAAGGCTAAAGGCTGAAGGCTAAAGGCTGAACTTAAGACTCAAAACTCATTCCCTACTCCCCACTCCCTATTCCCTTCCCTTCCCCTCCCTTCCATGCGCTCCTACTCCCTCCTTGCCCCTGCCAAAATTAACCTTTATCTAGAAATTCTGGGTGACCATGTGACAGGTGGCGATGATTCTCGTCCCTCTGGGTTTCACGAGATGGTGATGGTGCTGCAAAGCGTGAGCCTGTCCGATCGCCTTCATGTGCGGGCAAGCGGTACAGATGCCATTCGGGTTCACTGCACGCATCCCCAGGTGCCAGATGATGCTAGCAATTTGGCGTACCGGGCAGCAGCGCTGATGTGCAAGCAGTTTCCCGATTGTTTTGCGCGGTATGGTGGGGTCGATATCACGATCGAAAAGCAGATTCCAGTAGGGGCTGGGTTGGCGGGCGGGTCGAGTAATGCCGCTGCGGTGCTGGTGGGGCTAGATTTGCTGTGGGAATTGGGTCTAACGCGAGACGAATTGCAGGAGTTGGGTGCGGTACTTGGCTCTGATGTGCCGTTTTGCATTGCGGGTGGCACAGCCCTGGCAACTGGGCGCGGCGAACAGTTGGATACGCTACCTGCATTGACCAATTTATCTGTTGTGCTGGCAAAATATCGCAGTCTGTCAGTCTCTACAGCATGGGCATACACCACCTACCGACAATGGTTTGGCGATTCTTACCTCCGTCGCGGAGGAGATTTGGAGCAGCGCCGTCAGCAGGTTCATGCCAGCCCAATGATGGCGGCGATCGCGCAACGAGACAACTCCAAAATCGGTCAACGACTGCGGAATGATCTGGAAAAAGTGGTGTTGCCAGCCCATCCCCAGGTGTTGCAACTCCGAGAGGCTTTTCAACGGTTCAACCCGATCGGCACGATGATGTCGGGTTCTGGTCCCACTGTTTTTGCGCTGGTAGAGTCTCAAGCCCAGGCAGAAGCGCTACAGGATAAGGTGCGAGAGGCGATCGCCAACCCCGATCTAGAGCTTTGGATCGCAAAATTTAACCCGTCTGGCATTCAAATAGTAAAGTAAAGGCAGGGAGTGGGGAGTAGGGAGTGGGGAGTAATTAAGAGTTTTGAGTTTTGAGTTTGGAAGAGCGGTCAGCTAATCCTACGGGAAGCAAGCTACAGCGGTCAGCAGTCAGCTTTTTAGCCTTTAGCTGTATTGACCCGTCAGGTTAGCCTTGATATGCAGTGCATTACGCTGACGCTTTTCTTGGATGGCGAAGCCTATACGGCACCTTACGCGGCTGATGTTTTGAGTCAGTACATTTAGCCTTCGGTTTTTAGCCTTTAGCCTTCTGCCTCCTTCTAACAATTAACAACCAACAACCAACAACGCCCCCGCCTCCTGCCCATAACGAACAACCAGGAACCAACATGAGTGAATCAACCAACCTTTCTGATCCGGCGATTCAGGTTTCTAAAGAAGGGGCACCTGCACCTAGCCCACTAAGATGCCTGAGCGGTTCGCTGGTGGCGGGTGGCATTGCGATCGTTCTCTACCGCTTGACCACCTCGATCGCGATCGCCTTTGCGTCCAAGCCTCTGCATACGGATAATTTCACCACTCAGCGCATTTCTGCTGCCGTGCGTACCTTAGTAATCGGACTGAGTTCGCTAGGCACGGGTATTTTTGCACTGGCAGCTTTCGGTCTTTTTGCCCTGGGCATTCAATTGCTTATTCAACGCCCCAAAGAGGGCGCAACTCCACCCGAAAATTCCTGAACCTGGCGAGGCTGTGCGTATCGTTCCAGAAGCCGATGCATGCGATCGTGTCAAACGCCCACAGACATCGATCGTCAACCAACAAAATCGTTCAGCTTGCTGCATAGCGGCACGAGGGAAATCATTTCTGCAATCGGCAACACCCAATCAAACTCTGTCGATCGACAGCTTTAATCTTCCACTTAGAACGGCTGTTCTCTCCCAACCGTTAGATGTTGCGCTGTTCATCCTTTGCGACTCTTGGGGCATGTAGTGTGCCTGTTCCTGATTGGGAGAGAATTGTGGAAATGAATAGACGTGATTTGCTGAAAGCGGTATCGACCTCTGGCGCGGTTGCTGCTGGAGTGGTTGTCACAGACGGATGGCTCAAGCCATTGTTAGCTCAGAGTGGGGCAACTCAGGGTGGGGCAACTCAGCCAACGCCCACATCAACCAAGCAGGGTGAAATGCTGTACCGGACGCTTGGGCGCACTAATGAGCGGGTGTCGCTGATCGGCTTGGGCGGGCATCACATCGGCAGACCACCCAGTGAGCAGGATGGTATTCGGCTGATTCGTGCCGCGATCGATCGTGGCATTAACTTTATGGATAATTGCTGGGATTATCACGATGGTGGTAGCGAAATCCGCATGGGCAAAGCGCTCAAGAATGGCTACCGCGAGAAGGTTTTTCTGATGACCAAGATTGATGGTCGTACCAAAGCTGCTGCTGCCAAGCAAATTGATGAATCTCTGAAGCGATTGCAGACCGATCATATTGATCTCCTACAGCATCACGAAATCATTCGCCTGGAAGACCCCGATCGCGTTTTTGCGCCCGGTGGTGCCCAGGAAGCCGTTCTAGAAGCACAGAAGGCAGGCAAAATCCGCTATATCGGGTTCACGGGGCACAAAGATCCGATGGTGCATCTTCGGATGCTGGAAATGGCGGCTCAACAAAATTTCCGCTTTGATGCCGTGCAACTGCCGCTCAACGTGATGGATGCCCACTTTCGCAGTTTTGAAAAGCAAGTGCTACCCGTACTGCTAAAGGATGGTATTGGCGTTTTAGGTATGAAAGCTTTGGGCGATCAAATTATTCTCAAGAGCAACACGGTGAAGCCGATCGAATGCCTCCACTATGCGATGAATCTACCCGTTTCAACCGTGATTACAGGCATTGAAAGTATGCCCATTCTCGATCAGGCGTTTGAAGCGACTCGTACCTTTAAGCCTTTGAGTCAGGCGCAGGTAGCCGCCCTGCTTCAGCGCACAGCACAGGCGGCGGCTAAAGGTGAATACGAAAAATTCAAGACGAGCAATCAGTTCGATGGGACGGCTAAGAATCCTGCGTGGCTGGGGTAAGCAGTTTTTAGTTGTTAGTTTTTAGTTGTTAGTCAGCCTCACCAATCGAGCGCTTAAGCCATTTCTAGAAAAACTACTACCCGTGAATCGTAGGGGCTTAGCATACCCTGCGGGAAGCAAGCTACGGCAGGTAATCTCTGGTCATCGTGAAAATCTTTGTCCGAATGCTAAGCCCGTACAAGGGTAATATCTTTCTCAGAAATCTCCTTAGTCTAACAACCAACAACTAACAACTAATGACTTTACAAGCCCTAAGGGTCGCCTGTTCTACTGCGACAACCGCTATCACATGCCTGGGAGCGCTAAGGTAGTGATAGCGGTATTTTTGATGGATCGTTGTTTGGGAGCGTTTGAGACATGCTGATGGAGAAATTGACACAACTGAAAACGTTAGTTGCCGATATGGATCAGGCATTGATTGCCTACTCTGGCGGCATTGATAGTACCCTCGTAGCAAAAGTTGCCTACGATATGTTGGGCGATCGCGCCCTTGCCATTACAGCCGTTTCACCATCGCTCCTGCCCGAAGATTTAGAAGATGCTTGCGTACAAGCGGCTGAGATTGGCATTGCCCATGAACTGGTGCAAACCCACGAAATAGACAACCCCAACTACACTGCAAATCCGGCGAATCGCTGCTATTTCTGCAAAAGCGAACTGCACGACACGTTAAAACCTTTGGCACTGGAGCGCGGCTATCCTTACGTCGTGGATGGCGTGAATGCGGATGATTTGTCTGACTATCGACCCGGTATTCAGGCGGCGAAAGAACGGGGTGCCCGATCGCCCCTCGCCGAAGTAGGCATCAGCAAGGTCGAAGTACGCGAAATGGCTAAACATCTGGGTCTTGCGTGCTGGGATAAGCCCGCTCAGCCATGCCTCAGTTCGCGCTTTCCCTATGGAGAAGAAATTACGATCGCCAAACTCCAGCGCGTGGGCAGAGCCGAAGCTATGTTGCGACGGATGGGACTAAGAACGTTTCGAGTGCGATCTGAAGGTGACACGGCTCGTATCGAACTACCTGCCGAGCAGCTTAAGGAATTTGTGCTGACGACCGATTTGCCGACGTTGGTGGAAAGATTTCAGTCCGTTGGCTTTCTCTACGTCACCCTCGACCTGGAAGGCTTTCGGAGTGGTAAGTTAAATCAGGTGCTTCAGTTTGCTACGGCTGAAAAATGAGGATAAGCTGACATGACGCGATCGCCTGCCCTGAACCAAGAGATTCATTATCCCGATAGCGACGGGCAACCCATGTCTGATAACACAAAGCAGTTCAACTGGATTGTTTATATCAAGCTGGGTTGCGAAGCATTGTTTAAGGACGATCCCAACGTCTTTGTGGCAGGCGATTTGCTGTGGTATCCCGTTGAGGGCGACAACACCATTAGAGCGGCTCCCGATACGATGGTGATTTTTGGTCGTCCCAAGGGCGACAGAGGTTCCTACCAGCAGTGGAAAGAGGGCAACATCGCGCCTCAGGTGGTGTTTGAAATCCTGTCCCCTGGCAATACGCTCGTCGGCATGGCAAAGAAGTTTCGCTTCTACGAACGCTACGGCGTTGAGGAATACTACCTTTACGATCCTGACAAAGGCGATTTTAGCGGTTGGCTTCGCTCCGGCGATTTTTTGGAGGTCATCGAAACCCCGATCAGTTGGATCAGTCCCCGTCTAAACGTCCGCTTTGAGCTGGTCGATGGAGAACTGGAGATCTACCGTCCTAATGGCGACAGGTTTTTAACCTACCTGGAATTAGAACAGCGGCTAGAACAAGAGCGGCTGCGATCAGACAAACTGGCTGCCAAGCTGAAAGAATTGGGCATTAACCCAGAGGATTTATAAACACTTTAACCTGCCGATTTGTATAGGCAAGCCTTTCAAGCTGCACGAAAGTCATATCATCGTGCGATCGCTCAAATGCGTGCGTTTTCTCAAAGCCAAGCTTGCCGAATGTCTTCAGCGATCGTTCATTGAATGCAGCCACGGTAACTCGAAATTTGGCTGGCGAAAACTGAACGTCGGCAAAGTGCAGCACGGCAGCGACAAATTTGTTGCCAAGTCCTTTGCCCGTTTTGGCTGGATGCATGCCAACTCCAACATCTAATGCTGTTGGCTCTTGTTCCTTGTAATTGCCGCCTGCCACTCTTGCTTCTTTGCCAAAGCAGCAGTAGCCCAGCAAGGTTTGCTCCTGGTCAAGCACACTGTAATAGCGGTTTGCTGGTTCCCAGAGTAATGAGCAGTCCTCTTCTGACAAGTTGTACAGCGACAAGGGCGGTTCGTACCGCCAAGCGGCAATTTCTTTTGCCTGCTCGATCAAAATTTGCCCGATCGTAAGTGCCATCGACCTGGTTACAAGCGATTTCGCAGCGTTAAACGTTGGCGGTTGTCAAACCGAACGCAAACAAAACAGTCGCTACCAAACTCAATAGTGCCAGCAAGCCTGCGGGCATGAATTTGGTCGTGGCGCGAAAGCGAAGGGCAAAAACGATGACCAACGCCAGGGCGATCGCGGCGGCGAGTGCCAAGCCAAGCGTAGGATTTTGTAAACTGACGTACCAGGCGATCGCCAACGCAATGCCGCTACCCAAGCCTGAGATGAGTGATTGATTGCTTTTTGCTTTCACGTAGCCGATAATGCCACCGATCGCCACAAGCAGCGCGTAGATTAGAATGAGCCAGATAATCGTTGCCAAAGGGGTGCCTCCTTTTTCTCAACATTTCACACCCTACACCGTATTCTGACCGTTCGCGTCTCGTTGTCACAATGCTTCTTACACAGACCATTCCCGTTTTAGATTTGCGCGATTTTCATCGGGGCGATCGTCGCCAAACGTTTGTTACCCAACTGGGCAATGCCCTTGAAGACATCGGCTTTTTTGCCCTGACGCATCATGGCGTTGATGCCGACCTGATTCAAACGGCGTATGCTGCAACGCAAGCATTCTTTACATTGTCAGAAGCGGTCAAGCAGCGCTACGAAGATCATGCCCTGCACGGACAGCGTGGGTTTACCCGCTTTGGACGTGAACACGCCAAAGATCATCCTGTTCCCGATCTCAAAGAATTCTGGCACGTAGGACGAGAACTTCCCGCAGACCATCCCCTGGCAACTCAGTATCCAGCGAACCTATCACCGATTGAAGTGCCGCAGTTTGCCCCGGTGATGAATCAGCTTTACGCCCAACTGGATGCCTGTGCCACAGAACTACTCAAAGCCTGTGCCCTCTATCTAGGCGAACCAGAAACCTTACTGAGCGATATGCTGCGCGATAGCGATACTATTTTGCGCGTGATTCACTATCCCCCGATCGCGCCTGATGCCCATCCTGCCAGTCTGCGTGCCGCTGCCCATGAAGACATCAACCTGATCACCCTTTTATGCGAAGCCACGGATGATGGGCTGGAACTCTTGCAGCGAGATGGCACCTGGCGATCGATTCGAGCGCTACCAGGGCAGATCATTGTGGATAGTGGCGATATGCTGCAACAGCTCACCAATGGCTTGCTCAAAAGCACCACTCATCGCGTGGTCAATCCAGCAGACGGGCGCGATCGACGCTTTTCCATGCCCTTCTTTGCCCACCCACGTCCTGAGGTAGACCTCACGCCCCTCCCAGGCTGCATCGCCAAAACGGAACAACCCCCTTTCCCCAGCATCACCGCTGGAGAGTATCTGCAACAGCGCCTGCGAGAGATTGGCTTAGCGGGGTGAAGGAAGTTGTTAGTTGTTGGTTTTTGGTTGTTAGAAGGGGTGAGGTGAAGAAGTTGTTGGTTGTTAGTTGTTGGTTGTTAGAAGAGAGGACGGGAAAAGTAGGAGAAGGTATTAGGACGAAAGCTAGAAGTTACAAGACCATCAAGGCTGCCTCTTTACTAATCTCCCTACTAAAAACTCTCCCTACTAAAAACCAACAACCAACAACTAAAAACCCCTCTCATCCTCCTGCGGCAAACGTCACCATAATGGCAACCGAAAGAAGAATGCCTGGGGAGAGCATCAGCACTAGCATCAGCAGATCGTGTGTGTTCATCGGTGCTTTTGGTCAGATTTTAGCGAGTGAAAGAGTGCCGCGATCGCCTGCCAGGAAGCAGCCTGATCGTGAACTGTCTTCATCCTAATGAACGATGCTCGTGTCTTTACCGCCAAAGCATTGAGAAATGCTGAAGATTGCCTCGATCGCAGAACGGCGTTTAGACGTAAGGTAATGAAGATTGAGTGCTTGTTGAAGTCAGTACGCGGCTGAAAGAGAACGATGTTGTGATGCTGGAAGCTTCTGCTAGCTTTGGCGCTGGAAGTCCAACCTGAAGTCAACCTATGAGTAATTTTTCTTTTGATGACCTGTTGCGGAGAGATTTTCTCAGAGGGCTGGGTCTGTGGATCGTCATTGAAATTGTCAGTTTTCTCGTACTGCCGTGGTTAGGAGCTATTCAACCGGGCGATCGGCTCAAGTTCTGGTTTGGTCTCAGCATTCCGCTGGGCATCGGTGGAGCGCTGCTGTTAGGCGGCAGTTCTCGGTTTGTCGCCCTCACAAATGAGCGGGCGGCTAGCGGCAATAAAACGTTGCTCAGCCTCTTAGGACAATTTGCGGGATCGATCGGCATTGCAGGCATTCTCTTTCCCTTTGTGATGGTGGCGGGAGAGTTTCTTGCCAAAATTTTTGAACAGTAAAGCATACGAGATCGGTGAGATGCTAGATGCAGACTCAAGAACGCTGCCCGTAACCCATGCGTTGAAAGAATGGCGGGTTGCTGTAGACGCGCTGGAACAGGGTGAGACGATCGTGCTGCTGCGAAAAGGGGGCATTCGTGAAGCAGGCGGCACGTTTACGATCGCCCACGATCGCGTCTGGCTGTATCCCACCTACGAGCATCAGCGATCGCACCTGGTGAAGCCAAAATACGCGGATGCGATGGTATCGGTTGCACCGGGTTGGCATCCAGAAACGGTTCGCCTTGGTTCATGGGCACACATCACCGATCGCGTTCAGGTGAGCGATACGGCAACGGTGGCAGCATTGCTCCCGTTTCACATCTGGACTGAAGCGTTTGTGGCAGAGCGATTGAAGTGGAAACCAAGCCAGCCTTTAGAGGTTCTTTTGCTGCGAGTTTATACACTGCCTCAGCCGCAGTTGCTTCCGTATGACGCTGCCTATGGTGGTTGCAAATCCTGGCTCGATTTGACGCAGACAATCGCACGGCAGCTCAACCTGATGCAGGCATTCTCAGAGAGCTTGCCCGTGCTGGGTAATGTGGACTACGACGTTCAGCGAGAGGCAATGCGGGCGATCGTGGCACGGTAAGTCGGTTCTGTTAAGAGCAAAATGCTGCTATGGATAAATTTTGTGAATAACGTAGCTAACCCCTACCCCTGGTGCCATGATAAAGGGGAATTTGGGTGCAGACCCTAAATGGACGTTGTTTATGATCTGCTAATAAGGCGAAGGTCAGTGTGTGTTCCAGGTTGAAGTTGGTTTGAGGTGATTTCTAATCAGAAGATTTCTAGATCAGAATTTATCGGTAGTGCGAGCGTCTCGCTCGCGTCCATGAACGAGCCACTCACACTCTTTGATGTGGCTTATGCAAACGAAAACAGCTTAGGATCATGCAATTAAATAACATCGGCAAATTCAATCGTAGGGGCTTAGCATACCCTACGGGAAGCAAGCTACGGCAGGTATGCTTTCGGTGATGGCAAAGGCTTTCGATCGAATCTAAGTCCCTACAAAATTATCGGTTTTATTTTGTTTTCGTTCTTTAATAAATGCAAAAAATCAAGGAGCAATGGCTGCTACTTCTTCATGAAAGGGTGTAAGTTGATGGCTAAAAGCTCCAGTTGCGACTATCCTTAAAGCCAGATCTTAACGCTAGAACAGCCGTACGCTAGATGTGTTGGATAGGTTCAGCCCAAAGTGATGCAAAGCCAGAAATTTGACTCAGATGTTCATCCCAAAGTGAGACGGCTTGTGAACCAGCGATCGAGTGTGAAACGGTTGGTAACGGTTGCCTTAGGAGCAATCGGTGCCGTGATGGCTGAAGCGACGGTTCTTTCGGTGCAAGCAGCCTCTCTTACCAACTGGAGCTTTGACCCAGCCGCCAACCAGCTCGAAATTACGGTCAAAGACGGCACAACGCCCCGCTACTTTCTCATGGCGCAGCCCGCCCGCATTGTGCTCGATCTTCCCGGTACGGCTGTTGGCTCTGTCAGCGCTCAACAAACTTATGCGGGTGCCGTTCGTCAGATTCGGGTGTCTCAGTTTGAGCCGGGGCTGACCCGCATTGTGATGGAAATTTCACCCGGCGTTTCCCTGGCACCGGGACAGGTGAAGCTGGAAAAGGTTGGTAGTGGAACGGCTCCGTCTGGCAACGCTCGATGGGTGCTGCAACCACTCATTACAAAGTCGCTTGCTGCAAATACAGTCAGGGTGAATCCGTCCGCTACTCTGTCACGTCCAACGGTGCCTGCCCCTGTTACCAAAACGCCTGCTGCCCGCGACCCCAAGCCAGTAGAAACCAAGCCCTCGATCGCGCCCTCTAAGCCGACTCGTGCCGAAGCCCCAATCGCGCCCTCTCCAGCGTCGGTTTCTGGAAGCAATACGCCTTCAAAGCCTGCTGCACCTGCTCCAGTCGCCGCAAACAGCCCGACCGCAAAGATTCAAGGCGATCGTAAGCCTGCGGTTACGGTTCCTGATCTGGCACCAGCACCAGGGGCGATCGCCTCGCCTCCACCAGCCCTTACACCGACCTCACCCACCTCTGCGTCTTCCCAACCTGTAGCATTAGCGCCTGTGCTGCCATCGCCACCCACGGTTGCGTCGCAAACAGTCACGCCACTGCCACCCACAGCGACTACGCCCGTTGATCCGAATCTAGCGGTCGATACCCAGAATGGCGTAGCGATCGCGGTGCCAGTGCCAGGGTCGCTCTCGACTGCTTCAAATATGTCGCCTCAACCGCCCGCTGCCACCCAACCGACCACACCGTCTGCAAACTCCCAGCCCGTGACCCAGGTTGCACCCTCTAGTGGTACTCGCTCACCCGCCACAACAAAACTAGAGGCGGCAATGGCTCCTCCGATCGCGGGTCGATCGACAAGCCCATCGATCGTTCAACCATCCAATGTGTCTACTTCAGGGCGATTGTCTGGGGCAGAGATACCAACTACGGTAGCAGCGGCTCCGACCGTATCACCGAGCGTCAGCGTACCGCCGCTTAACGGTTTGAGTGCGCCTCCCAAGGTAACTAACACTCCTGAGGCTTCGGTCAGAACTCCGCAACGCTCGCCTGAAGCTTCTTTTGATGTCCCATCTGCTGGCATACCCGCTGCTGCCAGTGCCCAACCGAGTGTCAGCGTCCCTCCACCGATTCGGGTAGGCACTCCCAACTTGGGACTAGCAAATGGCGTATCACCTGCTGAAACGGCACCGATTTCGATCTTTGCTCCAAATGCGTCGATCGAGCCTCCTGTGAGTGTGCCACCGTTGCAGCCAGCACCCCCGTTGCAACAGTCAGTCACTCCTACGATCGCGCCCCTTCAACCAGCACAAACTTCCTACGACGCAAATACGATTCGGCAGTCTACCGCAAGCGCAAACCTCGCGCCGCCTCTGAATGTCATGCCCTTGCAAACACCCATGCCGCAAGCGGCTGCACCATCGCCAACGGTAGCGCCAGGGTACGATGCCAATACCATCAGGCAACCACCTGCTGAAACGTCACCGACTGCGATCGTTGAATTTGGTCAACCGTTGCCTGCGAAAGACCTTGCTGCAAGGGCAAGCCAACCGCTCAATGGTGTCACCACTTCGCAGGGTGTGCGCCAAGCATTGAAGCCGACCGCTCCAGACGTGTTGTTACCGGCTGGCACGGTGCTCAATCTGCGCTATCCCGGTGATGCAACGCTCATGCTACAGACCGATCGCCCGCAGCAAGAAATTCTAGTATTGCTTACAGAATTGCGGGATGCGACTGGCAACCTCCTGGCACCCGCTGGCAGCGCTGTAACGGGACGGTTTGAAACCACCACCAGCGGTAGCCAGTTTGTGACGCAGGCGATCGCGATCGCCGGACGCACGATTCCCCTCACCGCTCAATCGGGCACGCTAGACGGCAGCCGCAAAGTGCAAGGCAACAATCTGGCGGTGAATTCTGGCATTGGGTTAGTGGCAGGGGGTGTGCTGGGAGCCGTCAGTGGTTCGGCTGGTCTGGGAGCGCTTGGTGGAGCCGCTGCTGGAGCCGCTGCTACTTTGATAACCGCCCCTAAGCCTGCTGCTATTCAACCAGGACAGGTTGTGCAGGTACGTTTGACCCAAGATTTGCGGAGTTTTGAGTAGTGGTGGTTGCGTCTGGTTGTGCAACCCCATTCGCAGAGCGTCATTGACAAAAAGAGCGCTCACGATTTCTGTAGGGACTTTACACGTAACTCCCCCACTACGGAGCGCCAACCACACGTTTGAAACACTACCGCCGTTTAGGATTGTGGATTAAATAACGTGAAATTCTGCGTAGGATGCCGTATAGCCGTTCCGGCATAGAAGAAAAGCTTGCGTAACGCATCAAAGCCTAGAGGTGATGCGTTACGGCTAGCGCCTTTAGCGAAGCCATGCCGAAGGCTATACACATCCTACAAAATTCGGTGTTATTAAATTCTCGTTCCTTAGTATTTCTCGTTCTCTGGTTTGGGTGCGCCGCCTGTGCCGGGTTGGTTCAGGAAGAGATTTTTCGCCGCATCATTTTGATAGATGCAGTCGATTCTGGGCGATCGCTCCAGCGCATCGGTAAAGCCGAAGGTGTTCATGCGGTTTTTGCAATCCCGCACCTGCTCAGATTTCACCAGACCACGCTGTTCTAAGATCGACCAGTTGTTGGTACGCAGCACGCATCCTGGTTGAGTACTGGGCTGAGAAATGTAGACGTTTAGCGGATTCAGGGTGACGAAAACACGCGCATCCATCGTAATGGCAGCAGAACCAAACTGGGCGCACAGTTCGGGGTTGGGCGCACGCTGGCTCAGGTCGAGGTCAGTCACAATCTTGCCTGCACCAGAACTGGAAACAGAGCTAAACCCAAGACCAATGCCAATCCCTAGAATAAAAACACCCGCCAGTACTGCCAGAGCCGTCGCGTTGAACAACGCCGCGATCGACGCTTTTGCTGGCTTTTGCTTGGAGGCTTCTGGACCAGAGTAGCTGTCGTAATCACGATCGTAGTCGCGATCGACCTCGCGATCGTAGCTAGAGCCTGAGTTCCTGGGTTTACGTTTCATAGTCATCTGAATCCCGTTGGACGCGTTAAAAAGCGACTTTCTTTCTCCAGTATGCCGCGAATAGACAGCGGTCTGCACATCGAGCCTATCCACCCACAGAAAGTAATGTGCTCTCCGCGTCACCCTAGCGTATTTTTAACTCAAACAGCAAGAGAACTCAAACAGCAAGAAGGAGCCGACACGATCGCAGATTGTTAGCGCAGGTGTTGCTGTGCCCAGAGTGCTGCCTGCACCCGATCGCGCACGCCAAGCTGGCACAAAATGCGCGTGATGTGATTTTTCACCGTCCCCTCAGTGAGATGCAGGCGTTGAGCAATTTCGCGGTTGCTGTTGCCTTCACCCAAGAGTTTCAGCACGGTTTGTTCACGATCGCTCAATAGTAGACTGACAGCTTGTTTGGCTTCAGACGATGGCGGCTGAAGTTGAGCAAACACTTTGGGGGCGATCGTCGGACCCAGTTGACTATAACCCTGATGCACCAGTCGAATAGCAGCAGCCAGTTGTTCTGAGGGCGTGTTTTTGAGGAGGTAACCTGCCGCTCCAACTTGCAGTGCTTTGAAGACATACTCATCTTCGTCAAAGGTCGTCAGCACGAGAATCCGGATGTGGGGATGGCGTTGATGGATTTCACGGGTGGCACTGACACCATCGGCGATCGGCATGCGTACATCCATTAAAATTACATCGGGCTGGAGTTGGTCGGCAAGCGCCACGCTTTCTCTGCCATTGCTTGCCTCACCGACAATCTCCAGATCCGTTTCTAACGCAAGCAAAACCGCTAACCCTTGTCGAAAAAGCACCTGATCGTCTGCCAGTAGAAGCTTGATCATCGGGGCAAACTCACGTCAAGCTGAGTCCCTTTGCCGATCGCGCTCTTGATAGTGAAGTCGCCCGATAACAGGCTCACTCGCTGCTGAATGCCCTGTAAGCCCAGACCTGTGTAGACAGCAGCGGGGTCAAAGCCTCTACCGTCATCCGTGAGGGTAAGCTGAATGCGATCGTCGCTGGTGGTCAACCGCAGACAAACGTGAGCAGCCCCAGCATGTTTGCGAATATTGGTGAATCCTTCTTGCACAATGCGATAAAGCTGTTGACTGGTTTGTACCGATAGGGGCGGTAGATTGACTTCGGTGGTGATGATCAAAGCATGATTTTGACTAGCCTGCTCAATCAACACGTTCAACGCCTGATTAAAGTCAAAGGTAGATGAATGGATGGTCTGTAGCGCCAATCTCACATCTTCCAGGCATTGATCGGTTAGGCTTTTCGCCCGATCGATCGCATCCAGCGCCTGCTCAGGGTTCCGCTGACGAAGTTTCTGAGCTACTTCTAACTGCACACCCAACGTTGTGAGCGTATGACCCAGCGCATCATGAATCTCACGGGCAATGCGGGTGCGTTCTACCGTCGCAGCCAGTATTTCTACCTCCTGTGCCAACGCCTCTGCTCGTTGGCGGCTCTGGCGTTCTGCCACAATCACAAAGCCTAAAAGAATGACAAAGATGCTAATGCCTGCATACTCAATCAGGGCTGACGACAGCACAGGTAAAGGACTCAATAGCTGCCCTAACTGATTGGCGTTAGCAAGCTGCTCTAGCGTCTGTTGTTGCAGTTCACGCAGGTTGCCCACCACGCTGGTTAAGTAGCCTACCCCCACCACCAGCATGATCAAAATGACTTCTCGGCGGCTGAGAAAAAAGCAGCTCTTGATGAGAAAGAAGTAAAGCAGAATGCTGAAATCAACACCCATGAGACTCGCCACTAAAGCCAGCCCCATTTCGATCGCAATATAAACGCGACGTTGCCAGAGGGGTCGATCGATCGGAAACCAAAAGCTCAACCCCAAAAAGAGGCTGTTAAAAGCGATCGCTTTCGGTAAAACTGATTCTGCACTAAAGGGCACTGGAAACACCCGCTCGATCGCATACAGCAGCGTCATCATGAGCAGTAGCACCCATTCTGCATACCGCATCACCTGGCGCAGCGATGCCGAAGGACTGGCGATCGTCCTGGTCAGCGCGTGGTCAGGGTCAGAATATTCCTGCTGTATCCGGTACTTCATGCCACTGCCAATCAGGTAAGTCATTAAGCCATCAACGTGCTTTCCCTATTTTGTAGCATCACGTTCGGTTCCTATCATGACCAACGTCATTGAAAGCGAATGACCAATGGCGATCGACGTTCGTGCGCTTTGGCAGGGTCAGAAGCCTCGCACCCTGCGTATGCTGCAAACAGTTGATTCTAAGCGTCGCAATGGTATTGAGCAATGTTATGTGGCAATGGCAAACCTTAATGATTTCTGTGGGCATAGCCAGCCTTTGCGGGGCTTGTGGTGCGTCCGATCTAGACTCCTCCAACAAAACCTCAGTACAGGCGGCTCCGGTGGCAGCGGTTGTGGCGTTGGGACGACTGGAACCAGACGGAGAAGTGATCAAGCTATCGGTACCCAATGCTCAAGACAGTCGCGTGAACCGGATCTTAGTGCAAGAAGGCGATCGCGTGCAGTCGGGACAGTTGATTGCGTTGTTGCAAGGCATCGATCGCAGGCAGGCAGATGTGCAGGATGCGAGAGCCGATGTGCGGTTGCAGCAAGCGACGCTGACCAAAGTGCGCCAAGGAGAAGCCAAAAAAGCGCAACTCCTTGCCCAGCAAGCAACGATCGCCCGTTTAGAGGCACAGCTTGCGGCAGAAACCCAGCAGCGACGGGCGGCGATCGCCAGTACCAATGCAACGCTCCGCAATGCTGCCTTAACGTACCAACGACGACAGGCATTACAACAAGAAGGCGCGATCGCCCGTGCTGACCTTGATACTGCTCAACGGGAATGGGAAACGGCGCGGGCAGACCTGGCAGAACGTCAGGCTGCATTACAACAAACCCTCACTACCTTACCTGCCGAAATCGCTCAAGAACGTGCCCGGTTAGCCGAACTGCGAGAAGTGCGCCCGGTTGATCTGCAAATTGCCGCCGCCCAGCTTGAAAAGGCTGAAATTGCCGTCCAGCAGCGTCAAGCACTCCTTGAAGATGTGCAGGTGCGTGCGCCTATTTCGGGACAGATTCTCAGGATTAACACTCGCATTGGCGAACAGGTCAATACTGCTCAGGGCATTATGGAACTGGCGCGGACGGAGCAAATGGTCGTCACGGCTGAAATTTCGGAGATTGACGTGGGTAAGGTGCGTACTGGGCAACGAGCCGTCATCACCAGCGAATATGGTGGGTTTAAAGGCGAAGTCCACGGCACGATCGCCCATATTAGCTTGCAGGTGGGACGGCGATCGCTTCAGGATGCCAACGCTGTTAATAGCCCCACTACCGATAGCAATGCCCGCATCATTGCCGTCAAAATTCGGATTGATCCTAAAGACAACCCCAAAGTTGCCGCTTTCACCAATATGCAGGTGCGGGTCAGGTTGCCGATGGAAAACCGTACAGCAATTAGCGCTCAGCCAGCAGTAAATTAGTTGTTAGTTGAACGCTGCAACCATTCACTGATCAAGGTTTACACACAACGCGATGCCTCCATCCCAACACGTAGACTTGTGAATTAGATCACTTCGACAACCTCAGCCTTTTCGTTGTACGGGCGCGGCATGCGGCAGATGTTTCTGGGCGAAGGCAAGGACTTTCTACCGCATGCCACGCCCCTACGCACAGAATGACACCTCAATAAATCCACGATTCTTAGTGATGCTTAAAACGCTACTGCATACCTTACAAACACAGCGTCCGCTTGCCTGGGCACAACTTTCCCATCAAAAAATGCGGTTAGCCGTCGCAATGGGTGGCATCTCCTTTGCCAATGTGTTGATTTTTATGCAGTTAGGTTTTCTGTCGCTGTTTACAGGCGGCGCAACAGCTTTACCCCAAAGCCTGAAGGGAGACTTGTTTTTACTCAACCCCAGCACCGAGTTCTTAGGATCAAACGGGTTCGATCGCATTCGTCTCTATCAAGCAGCAGCGGTTCAAGGGGTAGTTTCCACAACACCACTGTATATTTCGCCAACCTCCTGGGCGTACTCCGAGCAGAAAAAATCCTTTGAAGGTCGTGTGTATGCCTTTAACCCAGCGCAAACCGTGTTTGATCTACCCGCCGTGATTCAGCAACAGCAGCGGCTCGCCATTCCCAATAGCGTGTTGTTCGATCGACAGGCAAAACCCGATTTTGGTCCCATTCCTCAGCTTTTTACCGAAAACGGATCTGTAACTGCCTTGCTCAACAATCGCCGCGTCACGGTAGAAGGGCTGTTCAATCTGGGCAACTCCTTCTTTCTTGGTAGTGGCAACCTGATCATGAGCGAAGCCACCTTTGCAGACATTTTTGGTGAAAACCTGCTGAATCAGGTGAGCGTGGGTGTGGTGACATTAGCAGCCGATGCCAATCCTCAAGCCGTGAAAGCAGGCATTGAAAAACACGTGCCGGGAGTGAAGGCATACACCCACGAGGAGTTAGTTGCTAAAGAATTGACGTTTCAAGAAAGTACGGCGGTTGGTCCTATCTTTAGCTTTGGCACGATCATGGGCTTCATTGTGGGCGTGGTGATCGTCTATCAGGTGCTTTACAGCGATGTCAATGATCATCTAGCGGAATACGCCACGCTTAAAGCAATGGGCTACGCCAACACGTCGCTGCTCATGATTATTTTTCAGGAAGCAACGATTCTCGCCGTTTTAGGGTTTCTGCCGGGATTCGCCATTTCTGTCTGGATATATGGCTTTCTGGGCAACTTGACCCGCCTGGAACTCATCATGAGTCCTGACATTGCCCTCACGGTTTTTGTGTTGACCCTTGTGATGTGTACCGTATCCGCCGCGATCGCCTCCAGCAAACTCCGCTCTGCCGACCCAGCCGACGTTTTTTGAGGGAACTGGAACAGCACTCCCTACTCCCTACTCCCCACTCCCCACTCCCTACTCCCGACCCCTTACAGATCTACTCACCTAAAGATTGCTGTATGCTGCAAACTCCGGTCATTGCCATTCGATCGCTGAACCATACCTTTGGTAAAGGGACACTGCAAAAACCTGTGCTGAGCGATATCAAGCTTGAGGTGAATCCGGGCGAAATTGTCATCCTCACTGGACCTTCTGGAAGCGGCAAAACGACGTTACTGACGCTGATTGGTGCGCTGAGAGCAATGCAGGATGGCAGTCTCAAGATTCTTGATCAAGAGTTGAAGGGTGCCAGCCAGCGCAAGCTGATGCAGGTGCGAAACCAGATTGGCTTTATCTTTCAATCGCACAACTTACTCAAGTGCCTGACTGCCTGGGAAAATGTGGCGATGTCGCTCAAGCTTCACAACACAATACCGCCCGTTGAGCGACGGAAAAAAGCCATTGCCATGCTTCAGGCTGTCGGCTTGGCAGAGCGCGTCAATTATTACCCAGAAGCACTCTCTGGTGGGCAAAAGCAGCGCGTGGCGATCGCCCGTGCCCTGGTCAGTCGCCCTAAACTGATTCTCGCTGACGAACCAACTGCGGCGCTGGATAAACAATCGGGACGCGACATTGTAGAACTGATGCAAATGCTGGCTAAAGAACAAGCCTGCGCGATTTTGCTGGTGACGCATGACAACCGCATTCTAGATATTGCCGATCGCCTGATCCACATGGAAGATGGTCGTCTGGTCTACGATCGAGAAACGGCGATCGCGCCCTTGTAAGGCTGCAAAGGTAAGTTGATTCACACGCTATAGTGACTTTAAGCGGCATCAGCGAGAAGAAAAGCGGGAAGGCAAACGGGAAGAAAAGCAATGTATGCAGTCATTTCAAGCGAACGTATTCAATTGCCACCGGGAAGCGTGGTTCACCTACCGGGCACCTGGCAAGATTACCTTGACCTCTGCGCCAGTCGGGGTGATGGCTCTATTCCACGCATCAAGTACCGCCGCCCCGGAGAAATTCTGCTGATGAGTCCTCTGCCAAAACATGGGCGTGATGCTCATTTAATTGCAAATGTTGTGACGATCTTACTAGACAGCCAAAATCGCAACTACGAAGCGTTTACACCCATCACGATGTCACTGTCAGAAGAGAGTGGCATTGAACCTGATTATTGTTTTTATATCGATCGCTGGCAGGCAGCCGTTGGCAAAGATCGCCTTGATTGGAGGATTGATCCACCACCCGATTTAGTGATTGAAATTGATGTCACATCCTATTCTGACGTGAATGATTACTTGCCCTATCGTGTACCTGAAGTTTGGCTGTTCAAACGGAACCAACTGACGATTCATGAGCTACAAAATGATGCGTATCAGTTGCAGTCAAACAGCCGATCGTTTCCTGATGTTGATGTGCGATCGCTACTAACCCGTTGCCTGCAAACAGCGTCTGAACAAGGGACTGGCGTAGCGATGCGAGAACTTCGACAATCCTTGCTGTGATTCTAGCACCTTAAAGATGCCACAATCGTTGAAGATAACTAGAACTTACCAAACCTCGGAGGTTTCAACCAAAGATTGGGTATTGACTCACGCAGCAGCTCAAACCTCCGAGGTTTTAGTTCAAACTGCGTAAGTTCTGGGAATGTAACGCTAACTTCAACGGTGAATTTTCAACTGTGAGTCTTCAAACGCGATTACCGCTTCAAACATCTGCTGGCTCCACGCTTCAAACCTTATGGAGCGATTCCATCACCGTTTTTTGGGGCGATTGGTTAGATCTGCGAGTGCGGCTGGTGCAGGTCATTGCCTCTGGTCTTGTATCGCCGCTGATCTACATTGTGGGGTTTGGGCTGGGCTTGGGGAGCGCGTTGGATTCTGCCATGAAGCCGTCAGCGGGGGACAACTACTTGCAGTTCATTCTGCCGGGGATGGTAGCACTCTCGTCGATGGTGATTAGCTTTGGCGGCACGACGTTTTCGATTTGTGGCGATCGCCTCTTCACCAAAACCTTTGAAGAAATGCTGTTGATGCCCGTCCATCCGCTGGCGCTGCACGTTGGCAAAATGATGGCAGGCATTGTAAGAGGGATGCTCACGGCTGGTTCGGTCATTCTGGTTGCCATTCTCTGCACAGGCAAAGTGTGGAGCTTTCTAAACCCGCTGTTTCTGCTGGTGCTGCTGCTTAACTGCGCCGTCTTTTCTGCGCTGGGTGTCATCGTCGGGCTAAATGTCAAATCGTTAGAAAGCGTCGGCATCTACAACAACTTTGTGATCGTGCCGATGTCTTTCTTAGGCGCAACCTTTTTTGACCCCGTCACGCTGCCGATCGCCCTGAAAGTCATTGTCTACCTACTGCCATTAACCTACACCAGCCTGGGACTTCGAGCCGCAGCTTACTTGCCCCTGACTCAGTTTCCCTGGTACGTCGTTCCCGTGCTGCTATTAGCGGCGATCGTGCTCTCGGCGATCGGGGCACGTCAATTTTCCACCCAGCAAGATTGAGAAAGAGCGCAATTAAGCTGGAGAGGCATGGCAAGACGGAAAGCGAAAGGAGTTATGAGCTACGAAGGGTGTTGTTCATATCGCCAATCAGCTAATTAGCGCGAGAAAATTAGAGTAGAAGCAGAGCTACTTTCGGTACTCAAGCTTCGTCAACAGTCATTTCTAGTATCTGAATAGTCTCATTTTTTACTGATAAAGGTAGGAATAATGGTAGCAATAGCTGTTAAAATAGCGCCAACGATTGCAACAACGATTGCAATATCAACTTTCGCTTTATTGGAACTAATTATAATTGAAGTAAAAGGAGGTATTTTGCTATCAATGTATGCATGAAGCATTTTGGAGTCATTCACATCCACACCTGTCTGCTTCTCAAAAGCTTTTTGAGTTTCTTGAAGATTTTCAACATCAACCCCTGATGAATCGAAGCCAATCAACTTATAGTAGTTAACTAGATCTTTCCCTTTTAGATTCAGCCTAGAGACCTGAAAGCTTGCGGATTGAGATGAGTTGCTTGTTCTTGTAATTCTTACAGTAGGAGATTCATTTTTTATACTAACTTCAGCAATTTTCCCCGGCATTAGGATACGAAGCTCATTTAGTGGTTGAAGCAATTCCCTGTAACCACCTGATGCAGCAAGCATGTGAGGACTTCTTAGATCAATTTGAAACTTGTAAGTATTTTGAAAGAGATTTTCTAATTTCTCAGGGAGTTTTATTTGGATGGGTGCTATCTGTGATCCTGTAAAGCTGAGGCAGTTTATTGCTTGCTCTAACTCTGCTAGCGCAGAAAAGCTTTGGCTTCCACTGATACCATCTGAATCATACTTAAGATTTCGTTGCACTTTGAAGCTGCACTTTTCAAATTCCTGGCTTATACCTTTAGTGAAATCATCTTTTTGTTGTTGAGTCCAATCTTTTCTTGCTTCGGGAGATCCAAGTGGACTCACAATGAATGTTACGTTACTAGATAGATCCTCCTTGAGTTCAATGTTTAGCAGATCAACGTCGTAACAACCCGACACTAATAAGGCTAATCCCAGTAATAAGAGAAAGTGCTTGACTCGCGTTGCTAAAGGCATAGAAATTAGATAAATAGTAATTGGCTATAACGAAGCAGAGGAGCTATGCCTCTCCTAAGGCAAAATATTAACTTCTATGCGCTTGCAGGGCAGGTTAGCTGACAAATCATTATTTTGGTTAGGCTGTGTTTGCTTCTGCATAGCAGTTTATCGCAAAACCTAGCCCTAACCTTGGACTGCCTTCTGCCTCCTGCCCTCTGCCTTACTTCCGCGTTTGGCTGGCGTGATTAATCCGATCACCCAGTTGCCGTAATGTTTGCGCCATGCTGGGATCGCTTTCTTTAAGCTGAGCAATTTTGTCGCAGCTATACATGACGGTGGTGTGGTCTTTGCCGCCGAATTCTTCACCAATTTTGGGCAAGCTCAGGTCGGTGTGGTGCCGCATCAGGTACATGCCAATCTGACGAGCGACGCTGATTTCGCGACGACGGGAACTACCTTTCAGATCATCGACCGATACATCAAAGGCTTCGGCGATCGCCAGAATCACCGCTTCGGGAGTGGCTTCTACTTTTTCTACAGGAGGATTGAGGACGGGCGAAATATTCTCTACCGTCATGGGCAGTCCCGAAATAGAAATGTAGGCAACGGCTCGAATCAGCGCTCCTTCCAGTTCACGAATGTTGTTGGTGTAGCTGGAGGCGATGTACTCAATCACTTCACGCGGCAGGCGCATGTTTTCGTACTCGGCTTTCTTTTGCAGAATCGCCATGCGGGTCTCCAGGTCGGGCGGCTGAATGTCCGCAATCAGACCCATTGAAAAGCGCGAACAGAGACGTTCTTGTAGGCGAGGGATCTGGTTGGGCGGGCGATCGGATGCCAGCACCACTTGCTTACCCGTCTCGTGCAATGTGTTGAAGGTATGAAAAAACTCTTCCTGCGTATACTCCTTGCCTTCAATGAACTGGATGTCATCCACCAGCAGCACATCTACAGCCCGATAGCGCTCCTGAAAGCTCTGGCGACTATCTTTACGAATGGCTGTAATCAGGTCATTTGTAAACTGTTCTGTGGAGACGTAGACGATACGCGAGGTGGAGCAGATTTCCAGCCGATAGTGCCCGATCGCCTGCATCAGGTGCGTCTTACCCAGCCCAACACCACCGCATAGAAACAGAGGATTGAACTCCCGTCCAGGAGACTCTGCAACCGCGAGAGAAGCAGCGTGTGCCATCCGGTTGTTGGAACCTACAACCAGCCGTGAAAACACGTATTTAGAGTTCAAATCACTCCGCGCACTGTTGCCATTGGTTGGGGCAGCGGGTTGAGGCACTGACGGGGGATCGACAAAGCTCTCGTGAGAAGGGAGGGGCCAGAATATATCGCCATTCTCGGTAGTGGCATCGTCGCCCTGGGCGATCGTGATGTGGATGTCGATCGGGTGCCCCATGACTTCCTGTACCACTTCGGCGATCGTTTTGATGTAGTACTTTTGCAGCCAATTCCGGGCAAAGGGGTTAGGGGTGCGGATCACCAGGCAATTGTCATCCAACTGCTCTGCCACTGCCGTTTTGATCCAGGTTTCAAAGGTAGGGCGACTTAGCTGGACTTGCAAGCGCTCCAGCACCTGCATCCAAAGATTTTCGAGCGTAATTTCGACCACGAATCCTCACCTCTTACCCGTAAATGGCATCACTAAACCAAGGCAAACCGGAGAACCCGATTTCCTTCAATGGGCTGCAAGCGCTGCATGACCCCACTCTCTCTACGTTGCCCTCAAACGATGCACCGAAATGAGCTGAATTGCAAGTCCGAAATGAGCCAATCTACTTTGCGTCAGAGCTTCATTAAACTAGAGACGAAAATCTACATATAGCGTTTATGTTTATTGAAGTAGTTTAGTAGTAGCGTATCAGATCTTGCTGGAGTCGATCGGCTCCAGGTAAAGTTACCCCTGAGCGACAGAACTGCTTTGCAGACAATCACCGTATTGTTAACCGTTCTGCCGTAACCATTGCGTAGCAACGATCAATAGCACCGTCATTCAATCTCTGACGAGCTTAAAGCCGCGCGATCGGTGACAAAATTGACTCCCTATTTCGTAAGCAGAAGAGCAGTTTACCCGATTTTCCACAAGCAAACGATAGCACTTAGACCATCTTTAGAATTTAAGACGGCAGAAGGGAGGAGAGAGGAGAGAGGGGGAAGGGAGGGGAGGGGGAGCAGGGGAAGCAGGAGAGGCAGGGGATGAGGGATGAGGGCAAAGGAGTTTTTGGTTTTTAGTTTTTAGTTTTTAGAAGGAGTCAGGAACACCTCATGCACTAACAACCAAAAACCAACAACTAATAACTCCCCACGCTGACCGCTGATAGCTGACCGCCAAGCAGAAGGATGAAGGATGAAAGTTTTGAGTTCATTCTGACTCCTAACTCCAGACTCCTGGCTCCTGACCCCCAGCTTCTTCTAACAACTAACAACCAAAAACTTCCTCACCTTCTGACTCCTGACCCCCAGCTTCTTCTAACAACTAACAACTAACAACCAAAAACATCCTCACCTTCTGCCTTCTGCCCTCTACTAATCACGTTCTTGCAATTGATTGCTTAACGAAACCCATTGCTCGACGCTCAGATCTTCGGCACGGACTTGGGGGTTTACGTTTAATTGTTCCAGTAAGTGGGTGAGCCGATCGCCCTCTACTAAGCTTTTCAGATTATTGCGTAACATTTTGCGCTTGCTGCCAAAGCCTGCCTTGACGATCGTTTCCAAATGGCGCGGATTGTGGGCAGGGGTAATGTTGGAGCGCGGGAGTAGGCGAATGACGGCAGAATCGACTTTGGGCGGCGGTTGAAAGGCTTTGGCAGGGACATCACAAATAAACTGGCATTCGGCGAGATACTGCACTCGCACAGACAGCGCGCCGAAATGGGTGGAACCGGGCTTGCTGCACAGGCGTAGTGCCACTTCTTTTTGGACAAGCAGCACGATCGCGTCAAAGGGCTTGGGGTTGGGAGCCGCGATCGTGCCCAGCAGTTTTTCGATGATGGGACCTGTAATGTTATAGGGAATATTGGCAACGACTTTATTGGGGTTTTGGAATTCTGGAGACGGTGCGAGTAAGCGATCGAGATCGGTCACGAGAAAGTCGTCTTGCAGCAGCAAAAAGTGCTCGAATTTACCCAGCTTTTTAACTAATAGCTCACATAAATCTCGATCGATTTCCACTGCAACGACGACTTGCGCCAGCGCCAACAGTTGCCGGGTGAGGATGCCTGTACCGGGACCAATTTCGAGGACACGATCGCTTTCACTTAGCGCGGCGGCACTCACAATGCTGTTGAGGGCTTTTTCGCTACGGAGCCAGTGTTGGGCAAACTTTTTACGTGGTTGGGGCACAGGGTTACTCCGGTAAACCCACAACGTCGCCATTGCCAGCAATCACTTCTCCGATCGCGTAAGCAGCCACATTCTGATCGGCAAAATACTGCATCGTAGTAGCGACCTCATCGGCTGGCACCAGCACCACAAAGCCGATGCCCATATTGAAGGTATGAAACATCGATCGCGGCGAAACCTCTCCTTCGGCAGCGAGCCACTGAAAAATGGGCAATACCGTCCAGGTAGATGGATCGACGGCGATCGCGTGATCGGCACCCAGACAGCGCGGCAAATTCTCCGGCAGTCCACCACCTGTGATGTGTGCCATCCCATGAATGGGGAGTCCCTGCTTTAAGGCTCCTAGAATCGGTTTGACGTAAATCTGTGTGGGCGTGAGCAAGATGTCACCCAGACTCTCGCCATTGAAGCTGTCTGGACGATCGCCCCAATCGTAGCCCCGATCGTCCACGATCTTTCTGACCAGGCTAAAGCCGTTGCTGTGAATGCCCTGACTCGCCAGCCCGATCGCCACATCGCCTATCTTCACCTGCGACCCATCCAGAATGGCACTTTTCTCCACAATGCCCACGCAGAAGCCTGCTAGATCGTATTCTCCCGGTTGATAGAACCCTGGCATTTCTGCGGTTTCGCCGCCCAGCAATGCACAGCCTGCCTGCTTGCAACCCTCTGTAATACCTGCTACGACTTGCGCCAATTGCTCTGCATTGAGTTTACCTGTGGCTAAATAATCCAAAAAAAACAGCGGCTCTGCGCCACAGGTGAGGACATCATTCACGCACATGGCAACGAGATCAATGCCTACAGTTTCGTGGCGATCGAGGCTGTGAGCCAGCTTCAGCTTGGTTCCCACCCCATCTGTCCCAGACACCAATACAGGCTCCTGGTATCCAGTGGGAAGCTGAAACAGCCCACTAAAGCCACCAAAATTGCCCAAAACCTCTGGTCGCGTGGTGCTGTGTACCATACTGCGGATGCGCTGCACAAACGCCCGCCCAGCCTCAACGTCAACACCCGCCTCTCGATAATCCATCTCAGTTGCCTTTGGGCGATCGTCGCAGGTTGTATTTTACTTGGCTTAGTGGCGAAAAGCGAGAAAGGGGCAGGGCGATGACTCAATAATCTTTTGGGACGTATAATCCTTTGGGACGTACAATTTAGTCGCAATCAGGTCAATTGCACTGCTTTAGAAATTCTGTCATCCCATCGCTTTAGTACCGTGTGAATCATCCTTCCGAAAAGCAACCCTGGTGGAGTTATATCCATGCTGTAGCCGCGATCGGGCTATTTTTGCGCCTGGTATTGGTCTTCTTCTCCGATCGGGGGTATCACCCAGATGAGATTTTTCAGTATCTAGAACAAGCCCACCGCATGGTGTTTGGTTACGGCTATATTCCCTGGGAATACCGCTTTGGTATCCGTAGCTTGATCATTCCGATCGCGTTATCCATCCCCCTGAGGCTCATTAAGGCACTTCAGCTCGATAGTCCCGATATCTACATTCCATTCATTAAATCAATCCTCTGTTTGCTGTCTCTTTCGTTGATTTATGGGCTGTATGCTCTGGGGCGAGTGGTTTCTGAGTCTGTAGGTCGGGCGGCGGCGGTCATTGCCTGTTTTTGGTATGAATTGTTGGTGTTTGCCCAAAAGCCAACCCCCGAATGTCTCGCCACCTATCTGACGGTCGGTGCGCTGGTTTGTCTAGTCAGCCGCCCTCGCTGGCAAACCGCATTGGGGTTAGGCGTGATGAGTGCAGGCACGATCGCCCTACGGTTACAGTATGCGCCTGCCATTGTGATTGTGAGCGTTGCCATGCTGGTGCTTTGGCGATCGCAGCTCCGTCAACTGGCGATCGCGGCGGCGGCATTTGTCGTCACCTTGGGTTTGGTGGGCTATTTCGACTATTTGACCTGGGGTCTATGGTTTGGCAGCTATTATCAAAATTACTTATATAACCAGGTCTATGGAGTCAGCAGCATCTTTGGCAAAGACCCTTTTCTTTACTATTTCAGTAAGCTGACGCTTGCTTCGGCGGGGATTTTTCCGCTTAGCATTGTCCTGGCAATCAAAAAACGAGTCCCTTTATTGGCACTATGGCTTAGTCTTTTAGCGAGTATTCTGTTCACTCATTCATTCATTGCTCATAAAGAATATCGCTTTGTATTCGCGGCTATACCACTTTGCCTGTTGCTGACCGCGATCGCCTATGGCAACCTCCAGCAATTTTGCCGCAGATATCCTCACAAATATGGTCGTCTTCCCCAACTTTTAGCCGTGCTTTTGGTGGCTTATACGTGCTTCAGCATTTTCGATACCACGGTTCTCACCAGCAGAAACCCATTGCTACAGGGGTATCTCTATCTTTCCAGGCAACCCAACGTGAGTGCCGTTTTGAACCTGAAATCTGAATGGTACGAAACCGGGGGCTATTATTACCTGCACCATCATGTGCCCATTTACTTGCCCAGGGATGTGAACGCGATCGAGCCAGCAGCCTATGGTCAGTACGTCAGCGATATTCTTTGCGATCGTAATCAGGCTATGATTCCTGGGTTTAACACAGTTCAGACTTTTCAAGCGATCGACATCCGCCACAATACCAATCCTCCAGAGCGCTATGCTCAACTGCCAGGAGATCCCTACCAACCTCAGCAAGGTGGCGTTGATGGGGTCTTTCCCCAACCTGTCTTTCATCCGCCTGTGCAGGTTTTTCCGCCACGAGGGCACCAGCCTTAATTACCTGCCAATACTGATCCTTACTGTCTTATCCCTACGCCCCGATCGCCTTTTGCAAGACCTCACGATGGATCAACGCCCGATCGACCTGAAACTGGATTTGATCAGTAGAAAGGGCTTCACCGTTAGCGTAGAGTTCGAGCCAGGTTTGGCTGATGGTGTTGGGATCGGTGGGAATATCTGCGAGTGACCAGCCTGGAAGGTCTAGAGCTTGCATCAAGTTGCTTACCTTAGGGTCATAGCTGAGGGCAAAGCAGCGACAGCCTTCAGCCGCCGCCATAATCAAGCCGTGAAAGCGCATGGCGATCGTCATTTCTACACCACGAAACACGCCTTTTAGCTGCTGAGGATCTTCCAGACGCAAGAGATGGCTAACACCAGGGAGACGAGATTGGATAGCTTCGGCGATCGCCAGGTCTTGAGCGGCTTGAAACGGCACCAGCAAGAGACAGGTCTGGGTGGCTTTCTGAAACGTGATTAAGGCTTGAGTCAAGCTTTCTAACCGCGCCGGGGTCAGTTTGGGATGGGAGCGCAAGTTGACCGCCACGCGAGGAGCAGGGAGATCCCACAAGCCTTCTACAGGCGTTGAATCGAGTGCCCAAACGGGGTCAGGAGCCAGCGTGAAAGGAATGCCCCACTCCGCAAGCAGGTTGGCTGAGCCGTGATCGCGCACACTGATGGCATTGCAGCCTGTAAAGGTGTGCCTCGCCATCCCCTTTGTGAGCGATCGCTGAAGTGGACCAATGCCCTGTGCCCAAGCGATCGTGGTTAAACCCATTTTTTGCGCCAGTGCCATCAAGCCAGCATAGTAAACGGGACTCAGCGCACTCGTTGCATCCTGAATCAAACTGCCGCCACCCCAGATAAACACCTGAGACCTGCGGAGCGCTTGCAGAACGGCAACAAAGCTCTTGCGATCGATGACTTCTACCTGGTAGCGATCGCGGGTTTGAGTGGGATTGCCCGACAGCACGATCGGCGTTACGTGATTGGGCAACATCTGTAGCAACGATGCCAGCAGCGCTTCATCGCCACCATTGCCCTGACCGTAGTACCCACACAAAACTGCCCGGATGCCCATGCCCATGCCCATGTTGAATGTCCGCGTTTGGATTGAATTGCGACCCGTCGATTCGCTCTCCAATCATCCTCGATTTTGACACCTGGCTGGAATGGGTGAGGAGGGAGGGGTGAGGAGTGAAGAGTAAGAAAGTTTTGAGTTGAATCAGTTGTTAGTTGTTAGTTGTTAGTTGTTAGTACCTGAGCCGTTCTTGACTCCTTCTAAAAACCAAAAACTAAAAACCAACAACTCCCTTGTCAGCCTTCTGCCCTCTGCCTTCTGCCTCCTCCGTAGCGGTCAGCTTTTTAGCCTTTAGCCTTTAGCCTCCCCACTCCCCATTCCCTAATTAATCACCGGACTCACCTTACTTACCGTCTTCAACTTGCCGTCAGGCTCCACTGCCCACACGTCGTAGACCCCAGAGACATCGCCACTGTCGTCAATATCCACATTGCCGCTAGCGCCCTGGTAGTTGATCTTCTCGCCTTTGCTGAGCAGCTTCAGACCTTCGCAGACATCGCTGACATCTTTACCAGGACCGTCTGCCACTTCGCGGATTGTGCTTTTAATGGCATCACCCGTGTTGGCTTTGGCTGCTTGAGCCGCCAGCACCAGTAATGCCGCCGCATCCCATGCCTGAGGAGCGTAGGCAGCAGGGGGTTGGTTATACTTCGCTTGCCAGAGTTTGGTGAGTGCATCCAGCGCTTTACCGTCTGCACCGGGAATGGTGCCCACTGCGCCTTGCAGAATAAATTTGCCGTCGCTCGTTTTACCAACCTGAGCCGCAAACTGATCGGACTTGGAGCCATCGGTCAGTAAAATCTGTACACCCTTGCTTAAACCTTGCTGGTAAGCCGTTTTCAGCAAGAGTGCGCCTGTTTCGGCGTAAGCGACAGCTGCAACTCCCTGGGGTTTATTGCCAAATGCGGCTTGCACTTCGGTTTCAAAGGTGGTGGCTTTGGGGTCATAGCGAGCAGGCTTTGTCTCGTTGGTGATAGTGCCACCGAGCTTCTTGAACGCCTGCACAAATTCTTTCTCAAAGCCTCTACCGTAGTCGTTATTAATGACGATCGTCGCTGCCCGTCGAATCCCTTTTTCATAAGCTAACTTTGCCAGTGCCCGTGCCTGGTACGTATCCGGTGGGGCGGTGCGTGCCCAGTAGCCTTGAAATTCACCCTTTTTGCCCCGCTCTGTAAAGACGGGACTGGTACTACCCGGCGACACCAGCATCACCTTATTACGAATGGCGATCGGAATAGCGGCGGCTGAAACGCTACTGCCAAAAGAGCCAACGACACCAGCCACCTTATCGACTTCAGCCAGCTTGGTCATGCCATCGGCACCCGCTGTTGGATCAGTCTGGTCATCGGTATTGGGTAGCAGGGTGACGGGCGCACCGTTGACCCCACCACAGGCATTGACGGTTTCTACGAGTAAGGGGACGGCTGCGAGCATGGGCTGTCCCACAGAAGCCAAATCACCTGTCGCAGGAAGCAAGGTGCCAATTTTTAGCCCTTTTCCATCACCCGTGGCTGAGGCACTGGGAGATGCAGCACCCGATGCAGGGGTGTTGGCAGGTGGAGCTGCGGCTTCTTGACAGGCAGCAGTGAGAAAGCCGATCGCCAGCGTGGCGAGTGCCAGCGAAACGGCTTTAGCAGGTTTAAGTGGATTGACGGAAGTGAGTGGTTTCATCGGTAAAGGTAAACTCCTCAACGTTTCCTAATAGTTTAGGGGCTATGGACGATCGGTGTAAGTCTGCTGCTACTACGTCTGCTCTTCTGACGTTTGGGTTGGTTCAAACACGGGGCAGAAGCCGTCTGGAGTGACTTTGAACTCAAATAAGGGAGACAGTTGGTTCCAGCAGCGCTGTCCGCGATAGTGGCGACAGTTGCCACAGCAGTTGCGTAAAGGAGAATTTGCGTCCATCCAGTCCAGGAGCCGATCGCTCGGTCGCAGCAGTTCTCGCTGGGGCAATCCACGCAGCACCAACTCATCGCCCTGCCAGCGTGCCTCTACCAAGCCTGTATCTGCCAATTGCTGCCAGCGCGGATCGGCGGTAATGGCATCCGGTAGCGTGATGGTGACGCTCGTGTTTAACTCGGTCAGCTCACCTTCATAACTGGCTTCAGGAGCCGTTGCATGTAAGAAGGTTTCCCCAATCGGCAACTCGACCAGGCTGTTTGCTGATGGGGTATGCAGGTGATAGCGGTTGTGCAGTTCTTCTAGCCCCGTCAAGTCTGCCAGGTATGTAGGCGAACCATGCACAAAAATGACGTGCTGTGGTCGCAAGTTGTGGATTAACTGCGTTGTACCGGGACCATCGCAATGCTGGGCAAGCAAATAAGTTTCAGTAAGGGGTGAGGGGTAAGGAGTAAGGGGTGAGGAGTGAGGGGTAAGGGAAAGGTTTGAGGTTTGAGGTTTAAGTTCCTCTGCATCTCTCATGCTCTCATCTCTCCTCCCGCCTCTCTCCCCTCTCCCCTCTCTCACGCTATAGTGTGGTTCCTGCGGTTGCAACACCAACCAGGCTTCCGGATTGTCTGCATAATACTGGCTCAGATCAGCCGCTATATCGGTCAGGACGATCGACGGGCGCTGGGCAAACTGAACCCGCCGATCGGGGGTGAGATGGCGCACACGGGGGCGCACGCGCTCATCCCAGAAGAGAGCCTGATGGCGGGCAAAATTTTGTACCGCAGTCGGCAAATGCGGCAGGATTTCGAGATAAGCGTCACAGCCTGCGGCAACTGAGCCGTCTACCCAGATATCCAGATCTCGTCCGGTAAAGTGGTGATGACTCCGCAATAGCATCAATAGCTCTTGCCCCAAGCCCAGCGCTGGAGTGGGCAGAAGAATAGACTGCTGGTTGGCGATCGCACGCGCAATCCGTTCTGCCAGTTGGTTTTCTTGCTGCCGACGATGCGGATGCCGTGCCGTGCCGTAGCTGCCTTCTACAATCAAGACATCTGGTTCCAAACCCCGTAACTCTTCCAGCGGCATCCCCTCCACCAGACGTGCATTCGACAGGAAGAAATCGCCTGTATAAAAAACGGTATACGCACGCGGGGGGTGATCGTCCTCTGGCAATGGTGCGTAGGTCAGCAAGAACGAGGCTGCACCCGGCAAATGCCCTGAGGGGTAAAGTTCGACGCTCAGCCCATCAAAAAACTCGATCGGGGTACGCCAGGGCAGCGCATGACATAGAGAAGCGCTTTGTCTGAAACCAGTCTCATCACGCTGGTCAGAAGCAACAGACCAGTTCAATGGCAGCAGTTGAGTCGTCACTTCACTCGCATAGATTGGCAGTTGAGGAAAGGTTTGATGTAGCGCTAGCAGCCCTCTTGCATGATCGGCATGAGCGTGGCTGCACAATACCAGATCGGCTGGTGGTGATGCTTTCGTGGCTAAAAGTGTGGCAAAATCGGTCAGCCCACAGTCCAGCAAAACCCGGTAACGCCCAAGCTTAAGCAGAAGGCAGATCCCTTCCTCTGCCCCTACCCCATACGCTAAGCATTCCAGTTCACTCACGATCGCGTCGCTTTCCCACCCTGGGGCGCACACAGCCTCTGCGTCCGACAGCCTCGCGTCTCTACGGGCGAAGCATGGTGTCAGTCATCGTTCTCTCACCAGACTATGCTCCAGACTACGCTATAGAGCACCTACTCTGTGAATACTCGACAGCACTGGTAGGAAGCCTTGGCGCTGAGATACGGTGCCTCTCAACCCGTGTATTGGCTCTAGATTCCATCGGTTCTGGATTCAGTGAGCAGAACCGTTGCCGTGGTAGTTATCTGTATCGTAAAAGCCATTTTTGGTGCCAAAAAACAGGCACGCCACCGTGAACACAGCCGTCAAAACAACCAGCACTAATTTGACATCCATTTTGCAAGTCCTCTGGGGCTACTATGAAGCGTATTGACATTTATTAAATGGCTAGAGGGCGATCGTGCCATCTCAACCTCCGAAGATTGTAGAACGATCTGTTGCGGATCCTGGTGATCCACAGAATTTTGCAACAATGGTGCTGTCGCCAGACTGGTGTGCCCGTCCCTCCACGACCGTTGCTCCTGACCTTATCGGCTGTAATCTGGTGCGCCGTCTACCCAATGGCACAATTTGGCGCGGACTGATTGTGGAAACGGAAGCCTACATGCCGGGTGATCCTGCCTGCCATGCCTATCGCCGCCGCACCGATCGTAACGCCGTCATGTTTGGTGTCGCCGGGATGACCTACGTGTACCTTATTTACGGCATGTATCACTGTTTAAACGTCGTGACCGATTTGGATGGGGTGCCTAGCGCTGTTCTCATTCGCGCACTCCAGCTTGAAACCATTCCCCCCTGGATTGATCAGGAAAAAGAATCCAAGCCTCATCGCCTTGCGGCTGGTCCTGGTAAGCTGTGCCGCGCCCTTAAAATCGATCTCAGCCTGACCAATCAACCACTACAGCCCGATCAACCACTCTGGCTAGAATCCCGTAGCCCCAAATTTCAACAAACCTTGGAGGAGGAAGCGATCGCCCTTGTGCAAACCACCCGCATCGGCTTAACCCAGGGCGCTGATTTCCCCTGGCGCTGGTATTTGGCAAATTGCCCAGCCGTGTCGAAGGTGGAAAGGATAAGGGCTAAAGGATAAAGGAGACGCACACATTTTTAGCCTTTAGCTTTCATCCTTTAGCCTTTCCTACAGCACAATCTCCTCTCCCTTCTCTGTAAACTGCACCGACTTGATGTTCCACTGCGAGTTGTCAATGAGTGTCTTGCGGATGCCGCCGAAGAGGGCGAGTTGTTCGCAGCTTGAGAGCGACTGGAACTGGCGTTTGGCGTTGGCGGGTAGGCGAAGATCGACGATCGCCCGATCGCCTTCGCGGCTGATCCGGTAGCCTGCAATGCTGAAGTCGCCGCTATCCGTTTCTTCTAGCACCTTAGCGATCGCGCCTTCAAGGGATTGTTTCGCCGCGATCGTAACCTTTGCGGGCGTTAACTTGGCACATCGGTTATCCACCTTAAACAGGTAGATGGTCGTCATTTTGACAGGCGGTGTCGATTTGGTGGCGGGACTGGGAGACAGGGCGATCGACGAAGGCGTTGGGGTTGGGCTGTTACTGGCAGCAGGAACGCCTGGAGAAGGGGAACCCGCAGGTGGAGGCGAAACGCTGCAACTACCTAAACTCAGAATCATCAGGCTCATCACACCTAAAGTAAGGGATGTAAGGATTGCATTCATAACTCAGGAGTAATCCTCTGGGTCAATCTTTAAAGAAGTGTCCTTCTTTACATTGTGTACTGGACAAAGACGGGTTAGCATAGGCTCAGCGGTACTTACAGCAAGTACCGATGTTGCACTTTGTGGATTTCATGGACTCTAGTCCATCACCTTACAGTAATATCCTCCTCTAACCTGGTGAGCCTCCATCTCCCAGCGCGGGGGAGACTTAGGAGACGCTATGCTAACCCAGGAAGGTCGTACTTCACTGTCGGATATTGCCGACTTAAATCGTCTAAAGCTAGAGCTAAACCAGCTTCAGCCAGTAGATATCGGGGATTACATTGAAGATTTGCTACCCGAACGGCGTGCGATTACCTTCCGGTTGCTGAACAAAGGTCAGGCAACTGAGGTCTTTGAATATCTGGATCAGGAGGTGCGCGAGGAACTCATTGGCTACCTGCACGATGCCCAGGTGTGTCAGCTTGTCGAAGGGATGCGCCCAGACGATCGCGCCGAACTGTTTGACGAATTGCCTGCGGGGGTCGTCAGACGTTTAATTCAACAGCTTAGTCCAGGCGAACGGCAAGCCACAGCGACCATTCTGGGCTACCCAGACGGAACGGCTGGGCGGGTGATGACCACTGAGTATGTGCGGCTGCGGCAGGGTTTAACGGTTTCACAAGCACTGAGCAAAATCCGCCTGAATGACCAGGATAAGGAAACGGTTTACTATGCCTATGTCACCGACGACAACCGTAAGCTGGTGCAGGTGGTATCGCTACGACAACTGGTGTTTTCGCTGCCAGAAGCGCTGATTGGCGATATTGCCAGCGATCGTGTGCTCAAGGTTTACACCGACACGCTTCAAGAAGAAGTGGCGCAATTAATGAAGCGCTATGACTTGCTGGCGCTGCCTGTGGTCGATCGAGAAGACCGCCTGGTTGGCATTATCACGATCGATGACGTGATCGACATCTTAGAAGAAGAAGCCACCGAAGACATCCAGCGGTTAGCCGGGGTTGGCAATGGGGATGAGTCCTCCCTTTCCCACCCGTTGACCAAGCTACGGAATCGGCTCCCCTGGCTGTTGGGTATCATGGCGCTCTATATTGGAGCCTCCAGCGCGATCGCCCCCTTTCAAAAGACCATTGCGATGGTGCCTGTCTTAGCGGTCATCATGCCCTTGTTCTCCAATACGGGTGGCACAGTTGGCATTCAGGCATTGACGGTAACGATCCGATCGCTCGGTGTCGGCGAAGTCACCCCCTACGACACGCTCAAAATTTTGCGGAAGGAGCTGCTGGCAGGTGTGGGAGCCGCGATCGCGCTGGGAGCCACGATGATTCTGCTGGCACTCATCTGGACACCACCAAATGAACGGTGGGTCGCGCTAGTGGCTGGCTTTGTGATGGCAGCAAATACGATCGTTGCCGTCACGCTGGGCACCCTGTTGCCAATGGGTCTGAAGCGACTCAAGCTCGATCCCGCCCTGGTGAGTGGACCACTGGTGACTACTATGCTGGACACGATCGGGTTTATTATGTTCTTAACCCTGATTACAGTTGCTCTAAAGATTTTCTCACCGTAAAAGCGACTGGGAACTGGAAATCATGTGGATAGCCCTACTATCAGCCGCAAAACACTCATTCACCAAGCATTTCAACCACTTGGGACTCTCCTTCCACAAGTTTAATCTCCTCTGCCGTTAACCCATAGAGCTGATAAACCATCTGATCTATTTCTGTTTCTAAGGTGGTTGTATCCGCGTTAGGGGCAGATTTTTTTATATGTATAATTTGATCAACAATTTTTACGAAGTCTTGTTGATTGTGAGCTTTTTTAATCATAAGTTTTCCAACAGGACCTGGGTAATACTCAAAGCGATAATCCATTAGTTTTCCATAACCTTTAAAGTAAAAGTCTAAAAGCTTTGAGTTAACCAGTGCAAGTATGAATTTCAAATCGTATTCTTCTACCAACTCCTCTCTCAATACTACAATCGTTGTATCTGCACTTGAGTAAGATTTATTATCGTCGAATGAAAAAGTTTTTTGTGATGCCTTGAAGCGACAAACCAATTTTTGGCTGTCGAACAGTGCAGGATCACGCGCCCATTGTAAATCAAACCATCTAATTTTTTGTGATTTTGCTTCTCTGCGTTCTGACAACTTTCTTTTATATGGTATCAATCGCTTTTCTAGCTCTGGATATTCTGATAAACTTTTGACTTCATTCGTATAAATTACTTGCCTTTCCTCTACAGGATTAATCGAGTATCTAAAAATATCTCCAACTTTTATCCAGGGTTTAACATACCTTTCAGGAATATCTTTGAAGTCGTTAGTTGTTGTGATAAAGGCTTTATCAAGCCCTGTCACAATTCCTTGCTTGCAGTGAGCAATCATTTCTAATGGCATAGCATCAGCTTCAATTTTTCTATGTATTTTTAACTCACTTTCTTGTCTCAAAATCCATTTTGTTTTTCCTCTAATATCATCAGCACAGACTACAGTTGATACAAAATCCTCAATCTTAACTAATTCAATTTTCTTGCTATCAGTATATTTGTAATTAAATATTATTCCTTGTATAGGTTTAGCATTTTGGAAAATCGCAATTGAAGTTTTTATACCAATTCCGTCAAAGATCGTCACATTTTTAAAATCAATGATTTCGTGAGTTACATAACTATTTGACAAGCTTATTCTGAGTTTTTCTGCGAACTCTGCTTCAAGCCAATACCTTGAAGAGATGTAAGCAAGATTTCCATTTTGTTTTAATATCCTCAATCCTTGAGTAAAAAAGAAATAATAGATATCTGCCTTGCCATCGAATATTTCCGAGTAATCTCTTTTAAAGATTTCCCTTTCTGCTGCCGAGTAAACTTTAAAATTTAAGTACGGGGGATTCCCAATAATTATATCAAAACCCACAAAATCGCCTTGCCCATTCAAAATTTCAGGAAACTCAAACCGCCATTCAAAAGCATTTTCATAAATTTTTCTGCTCTTTATTTCTTCAATTGAAAACCTAAGCTGATTGATTTCTTTCTCTAATTTTTCTTTCTTTTGCTTGCGTCCTTTTTGTTCAGCCTTACTCTCTTCAAAAAGCTGCATTTGATTGAGCAGGTTATAAAGATCTCCTTCCAGTTTTCTCAGCTTTTTCACTTTTGGGTCACTATTACCAATCTCAGTGCGTAAATTTCCCTTGATATCATTAATCAGCCTTTCCATGCTCCGCTTTTGCTCTTTATTCTCAGCATTGCGGTATGTCTGCACTGCCTGTCGGTAGCTACTAATATTCCATTCGCTTTTCTTTAAAGCCTGCCGTAAATCAGCATCCAACGGAAAACGACTAATCAGAGAATTGCCACATTTTATATTGATATCAATATTGGGCAGAGTCTCTAGTTCAGTGCAATTACTGTTAGCTCTGTAATAAGCATTCTTCAGAAGCTCAATCCATAGCCTCAAGCGACATATTTTGACTGAGTTTGGGTTGATGTCCACACCGAAGAGACAGCTTTCAATAATTGTTTGCTTTTCGTGAAACAGTGTCTCTTGTACACGCTGGCTTTCTTTGTTTTTCGGATTATACTCAAATAATTTGCCATCATCATCAGTGACAATTAACTCATCATTAAAAACTTCAACATGATAATCTCGTAATGTTCTTCCTTCTCGATAGCGCAAAATCTTCAGTTCACTTTTGATCGAGATGATCTCATTGAGTGCTGAAACCAAAAAGTGTCCTGATCCAACAGCAGGATCACAAAGCTTTAAACTATTGATAATCTCGTTCGCTTCCTGCTTGTCCGTAATCCTTTCATACAACTGATTAATATTCTGGCAATCCCAGTCTTTGGTTTCATTAAACTTCTGCAATACTGCCCTGCGAATTGTTTCGCGGCACATATACATCGTAATGAAACCGGGTGTAAAAAAGGAGCCATCTTTATAGCCATTAATTTTCTCAAAAATCAAGCCAAGTACAGAAGCATTAATCAGCGTCTTATTCTCTTCTTGAATCGCTTCCGATCCTTCACTGCTAAAGTCATAAGCATTGAGAAACTCAAAGAGATATTCTAGAGCATTAAGTTTACCTGTTCGCTTTTTGCCATTGCTGTCCTTCAAAACACTAGATGAAAAGATTGGAAGACTTTCATCTCTGAGATTGCTAATCACAATAGTTGACTGCTCAATTTCCGTCGGTTCAAACAATGAGCTATTGAGATAAGGAACGTTGGCAAAAAATTCTCTTACACCTGCATTTCGCTCACTTTGCTTGCGAGCTAACACGTTAAAGAAAAGTCTATTTAGGTCATCGTAGTTCTGTACCTTTACGAGGCTTAAAAATGAAAACGACTGATCACCTTTATGATATTTAATCAACTGAGCTTCCAACAATTTAAGAAAGAGCACTCGATTGATCCAGGTAATTGTCAGCTCTAAGCCAACGTTAAACAACCGTTCCTGGTTAGTATTACCAAACTGGGTAGGTTTTTCCAGTCGAGAAATTTTGTCCAAACTATCAAGCTGATTGATGGCATTTTCAATCATAGAGCCTTCACTACGATCGCCCTCAGCTTTACGTTCAATCAGTTTTTTGTTTCCTACCTTCGTTTCCTTTAAACCAATGATGTATAGCAGCTCACTATAAAAACTTTTGTCCAGTCTATTGCTATCGTTAGCAAAGGGCAATTTCAACAAATGTTCTGGTGAAAGCAGCTTGAAGAGCGCAATTAATTCATAATCGTCTTGCCCTTCAGCGTTTCTTGCAATGGCATCGTAATTTCGGATATCAAAATGCGTAAATATCAGTTGAGCTTGGTCTTGAATTTTAGTGATCGCAGGTTCAGCAATCTGCTTATAGAAGAAGTCAGTTTTTTTACCACTTAATTTTCCTTCTTCAAAATCATTAAACTGCTTTACTAAAGCCTTGTCTTGGGCAAACCTCTCAAAAACAGTCGCGTCAAAAATAAACCATTCATAGATGTTGGTTGCAACTAAATATTTAATTTCAAGGTTCTTCCCCGTAATGCGATCTCGCAAAAAATATAAACCAACTCTTGAAGCGCTTTTGTGTTGAGATTATCAACCTTCAGCATCTCGCTTCTGTTGATTGGCTTTTTAGCTTCTAGAATGATGCCAACACTACTTTTAGCGTCTTTGCCATTGTGGATAACGAGATCGTTACGACCTTTAGTATTGATAAAATGATTTGGACTATAATACGTTTTCTTCAAGAAGTCAGAAACAAGATTTTTGTGGAACTCCTCTGATTCAGACTCGTTAATTTGGTCGAGTAGTTGGATCAGATTCGTTTTAAACTTTTCGATACTTTCTCTATTAGGCTTAACCTTGAGAAAAGCTTTATTCAAGGCTTTTCTTGGCTGTAGAGTGTTGTCTGGCATAACAGCTTACGTGTCAGGAACTAATAGGTTTAGTCCAGTATGCCTAACTATTCTCGCTTTGATACATTTTGCGGAAGTTGTATAAATTTCTGTGAAGCCGCATCATTAGCATTTAACCTGATTGCACTCGTCCAGTGAGAAGTCTAAAGGATGTACCTTAGTGTGGGTGCGTTTGCACTCGATCGTCATGTACGTCCCCCAGTTGCGGGCTTCAGCGGCAGATTTGTCGCCATCCTTCTCTTCTCCTTTCCCCATGAGCGTCACCTGGAATCGGCACCACATTTTATCCCTGGCAGACTTCACCCCCGATGAGTACGATACCGTGCTGCAAACCGCCAACAGCTTTCGTGAGGTGCTATCCCGCCGCACCAAGAAAGTACCGACTTTGCAGGGGCAGGTGGTCGCCAACCTGTTTTTTGAGTCATCCACCCGCACTCGCAGCAGCTTTGAGCTAGCCGCCAAGCGACTGTCTGCCGATACGCTCAATTTTGCGCCAGGAACGTCATCGCTCAGCAAAGGCGAAACCATTTTCGATACGGCAAAAACCTATCTTGCAATGGGCACCGACATGATGGTGATTCGTCATCGGGAAGCTGGGGTGCCACACGCGATCGCCCACGAAATGGATCGTCTGGGTGTCCGAGTGGGTGTCCTCAATGCGGGTGATGGTCTGCACGAACATCCTTCTCAGGCGTTGCTGGATTTATTCACCATCACTACACTACTTGACCCGGATCATCCCAGACTAGAGGTTTTGAAAGACAAAAAGATTGCGATCGTCGGCGACATTCTCCACTCCCGCGTCGCTCGCTCTAACCTGTGGAGCCTCACCGCCAGCGGAGCCGAAGTGCATCTGGCAGGTCCGCCGACGTTGTTGCCGCAGTTGTTTGCAGACTTTGTGAGGAGAGAGGTGAGAGGAGAGAGGAGTCAGAAGTCAGAAGTCAGAAGTCAGGAGTCAGAGTCTTCAGGGCAAAGTTCACTCCCTACTCCCTACTTCCTACTCCCTACTCCCTTTCCCCCACACAACCTCTTTCTCCACTGGTCGCTGGAACCTGCTCTCCGCGATGCCGATTTTGTGATGACGTTGCGGTTGCAGAAAGAGCGGATGACCAGCCATTTGCTACCCAGCTTGCGAGAATACCACCAGCAGTTTGGCATTACGCGCGATCGCCTCAAGCTCTGCAAACCTGATGTGAAAGTCCTGCATCCGGGACCCGTTAATCGTGGGGTTGAAATTAGCTCAGATTTAATGGATGATCCCCTGTGCAGTCTCATCTCGCAGCAAGTCACCAGTGGGGTCGCTGTGCGGATGGCGCTACTCTACCTCATGGGCAGCAGCAAACTTTAAGAGGATGTCTTAGACGGTACTGAGAGAGCTGAAATCCTTATACTTTCATCACGACACAAAGTTTAGAGCGCTAACTTATGGGTGAATGAGGTGCCTGCCAGAAGATTGTTCAAATCAACTTGAAATGATCTTCAACTAAAAATTAGAAAGAATTGATCGAACATCTAGCTGTTTTCAGTCGATATAAGTGGTTCAATATAGTGCAGCAGTTGTGCCAAGTTTTCATTAACGACTGTCCAAACTTCGTCGAGATCAACTTCATCGTAATCATGGGTAAGGACATCACGCATGCCTGCAATCTGCTTCCAGGGTATGGTTGGATGTTGTGCTTTAAAGTCTGACGATAGTCTTTTGGTTGCTTCACCAATAATTGTAATACGACGCAGAATCGCATCTTGTTTTTCGATGTTCGCTGCTAAACTCTCTGGACTGACTCCTTCAACATATTGTGAGATCAATTTGATCGCTTCTATGATGTCAATCAGAGCTTCTGAATCACGCGACATAGATCACCATCGCTGAATTTAAAATGTTGCTGCGACGAATCCAATTTCGACTTCGTTCGATCGCGTTTTTGCTGACTAAATCAACCTCACGATGTAGGAGCATTTGTAGTTCTTCTTGCATCGTCATTTTCTCAATCAAGCTTCGTTTTGAGGTCGGTTGATAAGCGACTAACACATCTACATCACTATCAGGGCGAAAATCATCGCGGAGGATAGAACCGAAGAGCGACAGTTCGGCAACGTGCCACCGCTCACAAAATTCCATCAGTTGGGTCTGTGATATGCCCAGGCGATCGTAAAGTATAGAACGGGAGGATTGTAAGGTCATGATGCAGATGGGTGAGATGGTCAATCTCCAAGTCAATGATAAGTCACAGCCCTGAGAGTGAGTGTAATGATCTCCATCATCGGCATCGTTGCCTGGTTAGTGGATGATGAGATTGATTCCTAACGTTCTCCCTGCCTTCTAGCAGGCGATTCCTGCTCACCAAACCGTCCCCGAATCACGTCACTGAGAAAGTAGCTGTACTGAACACGATCGCTTGACGGTTTTTGTATTTCGATTATTCTAGAAATATGACAAACGAAGATGCCGCTCGTTATGCTGATAGTTTTGCCGCGTTGGGATCGGAACCGCGTCTGGAAATCATGCGGCTCTTATTGGCGGCACATCCTCACGGTCTTACTGTTAGCGATTTGCAAGCGCAGGTGAAAATCCCCAACTCAACGATGTCTCATCACCTGGAGAAACTGCGAGTCGAGGGGCTGGTGAGTGCTAGGCGCGAGAAGCAATTCCTCTGGTACTCTGCTAATCCACAGAAGGTAGAAGCACTACTGTTCTTCCTTTACAACGGCTGTGCCCCGACTGGTTTCGGCAATAGCGCGTCTGAGTCCACCAAAACAGCGAACGCAACCATTCCTGCTCACTCTCACGAGGACAAATTTATGTTTGAAGCCTTTCTCCGATCGGTCAATCATCTTTTTAGCAGCGTTTTCGATCGCCTGGGTCTACCGGGGTTTGAGCGCTTTACCGACCCAGCCATCCAGTCGATCGTCCTGGCACAGCAAGAATCGCGCGATCTCAACCATGCATATGTTGGCACGGAACAACTTTTGCTCGGTCTCATGCAAGAGCGTACTGATGTTGCCGCACAGGTATTGGCTGCGACAGGCTTGACGGCTGAAACGGTGCGGGCTGAAGTGGAAACGATCATTGGTCGTGGTCGCGGCACCCCGTTAACCATTCCCCTCACACCACGCGCCAAGCGAGTGATTGAACTGTCGCTAGAGCAGGCACGGCAGTTGGGACATCGCTACATCGGCACCGAACACTTGCTGTTGGGCATCTTGTGCGAGGGCGAGGGCTTGGCAGCCAGGGTTTTGCAGAATTTAGGACTTAACCTGCAAACGCTCGAGGAACAGGTGCGTCAAGAGGCAACGCGTCCTTAACGGGCGCGATCGCGGCAGGGCTAAGATCGGCGGCAGACGGCTCACGCGGCAAAAAGCGTCCTCGCAAGCCATAGCCAACAATGCCCAAATATTCTCGAAAAACTAGAAAAGCCTTTGTCTTCGTATTTAAGTGATTTGGTAGCGGGTTACTGTGGGGCATCACCTCAAAGCCAAGACTCCGAAAGGTCAGGAGCGATCGCAGCATATGTGGTGGATCGGTCACTAGCAGAATGCGATGAATATTTTTAGGTTGCAAGATTGCTGCTGTAAACCGGGCGTTTTCTTCTGTCGTGCGAGAACACGGTTCACCGTCGATCGCGTCACCAGGAATCCCCTTTTGCTCAAGCATACTGGCGATTTGCTGCGCGTCGCCCCAGCCACTCGCGAAAATTAAAGGTGCTCGCTGGGCTTCCCAGAGCTGAGTAGACACATCCACGCGTTCACGTCTCATCGCTGTACCTCGACCCAGCACCACGATCGCCTCTGCGGTCGCCCCTGAATCTGACGGCAAAAAACTGACCAACACACGATTGCCGATTTTGATCATGGCAGGCGAAAGAGTCAGCAAGTACGCACACAACAGCGTGGCTCCTAGCCCACTCATGCGTCGTCGCCAGCGCAACCGTCGAATGAAGATTGGCAGCAACGTCAGGAGCAACAAGGGCGGAATGATCAGAGCAGGCGTGGTGAGCCAGCTAAAAATCTGCCAGGAAAGCGAAGTCCAGGAACCTGTGAGTGGTTTTTGTATGCACAGTGATGGGTCTAGCATTGTAGTACCTGATCAATCTCGTTCGGTATTCAACGATGGTCGTCGGCAATTTCTTCTCACCGTTATCAGCGTTCTCAACGAACGATCGTCGTTAGCGCTTGCACCCAGAAGCCGCCTTCCTCAAGGTACGTTTCTCAAGAAGCATGTCTCTCAAGAAGCACGTCTCTCAAGAGGCACGTCTCCAGGGCGGGAGTGAGAAATGTAAGAAACACCCGATGCGATCGTCACTACCTTAACCTCTCTATTCTTAACAAATGTTTGTTAAGGAAACATCCTGGCTATCCCAGACTGCGCTCTGGCTAATTTACAGCTACACTTAGGACTATTAAAGCCTTGCCTATGCGACGCTGCTATGTCTCTGCTGTAACAGTTTTAACGGTCACTGACAACGCTGTGTGCAAACCAAAATATGCAAACCAAACCATCTCCCCTCCTTTCTGACTTCAAGCACAGCAGCGATAGCCTGGTCATTACCTTTGCGCCCCTGTTGCTACCCGAGGCGTATGCTTTGGCAGAAGATGATGCGAATGGCGCGATCGTGGTCATGAGCGGTACAGTGCGCCACCAAACAGACGGCAAGCCTGTAGTCGCGCTGGAGTATCAGGCGTATGAGCCAATGGCACTGCAAATCTTTCGTCAAATTGCCCACCAGATTCGCCAACGCTGGGCAGATGCCAATCGCGTTGTCATCCATCACCGCACCGGTCGGCTTGACATTGGCGAAATTAGCGTTCTGGTGGCGGTGGGTTGCCCTCATCGAGCAGAAGCGTTTGAGGCGTGCCAGTATGCGATCGACACGCTAAAACACAACGCGCCCATCTGGAAAAAGGAGCACTGGGCAGATGGCTCCAGCAGTTGGGTGAGCATTGGTGCCTGTGAGGAATCAAATGATGCTTGCTAGGGCGTGTCATCAATTAGATCCGAAACCTTGCAATATCAGCAGTGTCACACCCGTCCCAACACACCAGGCTAGGGGCTGGAACCCTTACTGCAAGCAATGTGTAGAGTAATTGATGACAGCCCCTAGCTTGCCGATGGATTGATTTAAGGGACATCGCTATAGTTGCTGAATCGTTTCCAATTGCCCCTTCAATTGTTGAATGAGCGAGGCGCAACGATAAACCATCGCTGCGCGGCTGTCTACACCAAGCTTCATAAATATACGACGTAGATGGGTTGAGACCGTCCATTCGCTAATGTGAAGCTGTTTCGCAATTTGCTTGTTCGGTTGTCCTGAAGCAACTAATGTTGCAATTTGGAGTTCTCGCTCTGTCAATAACCTGGCTAACGTGTCCCCAGCAGAATCAGAGGATGGCTCAACCTTTACGATCGCGCAAAGTTGTCCTTTCACCTTAAATCGATCAACCTCAATATAGTTTTTAGATAAATGAGTTGATTGTTCTGAGGAAGATTGAGCGCTTGAATTGGTTTCTAAACTAATGACTAAAAACTGATAATGGTCAATTTGAAACTTACTCAGGATAGCAGATAAGATGGATGTATCAACTGCTAAGGGGCAAGACGAACGGAGTGAAGCGTTCTCTCTCATAAACCTCCATGGGGGCAAAAGGAAGTTAAAACTACGACAGGGAACAATCAATATCTGAGATGGGAGAACTTCGTTTGAGCTTGAGCAGGTTCGACGTTCAACGTGAGATTGAGATTAGAACTTGCCGTGATTGGTTGGTGCGCCCTGACGGGGGGCAGAGCGCGCAAATTGAAGAAGGCAGCAAGATTTGCGCGCGCGTTGACCATTGGCTGTAAGCGATTTGCAGGACCTGTCAAAAGAACCGTTACACCCGGACCATGACCACTGACAGTACTGTCTCCATGTACAACAATGCCAATAGTAATTCGGTTCTGCCGATAAGAAGGACCAAAGCGTGTGTCACCATCATAAATGGCAACAAAATCGCCAAAACGTAGTGTTTCTAATCGATACCGATCGCGAATATAAGGGTCGAATAATTGAATATCATAATCTCCTCGCCAAACAGAATTCTTTCCCAATCCGGAACCCATAATTTTGGCGGGAATACGATGGACCACGGGAACTTGCAACCTACGATTATTTTCGCGTATACCCCATCGTTGCAGCAGTGATGGAGAACAATTTGTAACACTAATCTCTGGATAATTTAAAATCTGTAGCCCTAAACCATAACTATTAATTTGAACGCGATCGCCAATTTGAAGTCGCTGTAATACGGCAGGTGTAAAGTCTACTAACACATGATCAACCCCTCCATGTTTGCCAGTGACGAGCCCCCGCTTACCGTTACAAGGACCACTGATCACTCTAGCAATGTTGCCAACACACGCATAGGTTACCAATGCCAGATTTGGTCCGTTACGTGCTCCAATAACTTCCCGGTTGTTATTGTGGAGCGCGACACCTGGTTCAATGTGATCACCCATTAAACCAACGCAGCGATCGCCCACCCGCTGATTTAAGACAATGCCACCTGTCGCAGGCAACACTCGTGGTACCCCATCATGCCCAATCCGGTACGGGTTTCCGGCTGCCACTGGATGGGCAACCTGACCCATGACCGCCACCATCACCAGGTCTGGTTGGTTAATTTGAAGCGCATTGCGGTGATTAGTGGGTTGGTTATGCATAATTAAGTGATGGAATACCAGAATCCTTGAGCGCCCTGCCAGAGATTCGCTGGCATTGCTCGATCGTCTGTCGATTCATCCATTTCTGAGAAGGCATACTCATCCGACCAATCCTGAGCATAGGTTGTGCTGAGTGTGGCAGCAGCAGGAACGACTAAATGTAAAACTGCCAAATTCAAGCCTGCCCAGAGAAACTTGGAGAGACCCGCATGCACCAGCAAGTTACGAAATTGTTCTCGCTCGATGTCGGCGATCGCATTGGTTGGTGCGATCGGTTGGCAGGCAATACCCCATTGTTGGAGTGTTTGGCAAAGTGCGGGAACTTCTTCATTGACACAGTGAGTCAAGATAAAAGCGGGTCTCGCGGCTGCCAGTGCTGCTAGATCACGAAAGGCAAGGGTCAGAATATCTGGTTTAGAAACGTGCTGATCTAAGTGAGTGTCTAAACTTTGCGCCAGCGATTCCCACCGCCAAATAATGTCGGCATCAATGCCAGCCGGAACACAAGATTCCCCAATCACATCGGCTAAAAAATGAATCCTCCAGGCGTTGCGATCGGTGCTAGTCCGAAGACGCTCCCATTCTTTCAGGGTTTGCACAACTTGCTGGGAACTGTTGCCACACGACGGCAGGGGAATGGGCATTTGCGCACTCGAAATTAAGCTGGGTTGATGAAAGTAAAACTGAGGGTTGTCCAGGATGTGCCAAAGTTCGCGCACAATCCAGAGTTCCATTAACTCACCTAATTGCTTCACTAAAGGCAATCCATAGTTGGACAGTGCTAATGTTGGATCAAGCACACATGCCCAGCGACGTTGATTGAGGGTAATGGAAAAATCGGATACTAACGCTGCTGTCATGATTACAATCCTCAAATGGATGAATCAAACCACACATTAAACGGCTGCCGATTGTGCGCCGAGGACGCTTCTTAAGGCTGGGGTGACTCCTGAGAAGCCGCGTCCCTCCGGAGTCATGCGATAGGCAGCAACCCAGGCTTCAGCGTGAGATCCCATCGGTCGCAGTTCAGATTGGAAGAGAATGGGGTCGAGTGCTGTCTTGAAGTCGTTGTCGGCAATGAACTGTAGAATGCGTCGTCCGCTCTCTGCCATTTTTGCTCGTTGAGAGGGTTCTCCAATGCCGCCGAGATAGCGATTGGAAACCATTTCAATGACATCCCACTTGGTATTCGCGTCAAAGGATTTCTTGATGTCAGGCGTGTCTAAAAGTTTGAGAACTTCATTGAGGTAGTGTCCTGTTTCCACTGTGAGCGCCAGGATGTTGCCATAGGTGGAGCGATCGAGGGCATAGCGCAGATCCAACCCAAGGCGTTGCACTGTGCCAATGCTGCCAAACGGACGCTGTTCAATTAATGGGCCACCGCGAATGACTTCGCCAATCAACAAATCACGGAAGTACTGCGACACTGCCACCATGAAGCCCACAAACTGACGATGGAAGTTGACGTTTGTAATGGCTCCAGTGGGTGCCTGTGTTCTGCCATAGTTGAAGGCACGACGGTAGGCAATCATGCGATCGCGCTGAGTGTAGCGCAATGGCTTCCACTTATCCAGTAGGTAGAGTGCCCGCGCACCAGGCCCACGTTGAATCCGCATCCTGCCTTCGCGGAAGAGGCGCTGTAACACTTGCACCACCTGGAAAACCTTCATCCGATCGTGCTGATAGATGTAGTACAACTCCGCCGCCGCATGGAGCTGGCTGGGCACAACGGAATCATCAAAATCAGGCTGAATGTAAGGATAGGAAATGTTCTCAAAGGGGACGGCACCTTTGCCACCAAACCCAACCAGATCCAGAAAACCATCCTGGCTACCCGTACCATCAGCAGCATTTTTTAGCAATTCGCCAAAGCGGTCTTCAAATTGTTGTTCGTACTGCCGCCGCTCTTCTGGTGGCATTGCTGTCAGTTGATCTCGGAGAAACTGATTCCACAGGCGTTGAATCGTCTCAGTGGTGTTGTAGCTCATGGCAATGATCCTTGAGTCAGAGGAGAGAAAATTGGAAAGAGGTTAGGTTGGTGACTGATTCAACCTGGTAGGAGAGGGTGTGGGAGGTAAAGCGCCTTTTTGTTGCTGGGGAGTTGACTGACTTGTTTTGCGATGGGTAAGACCTCGGACAATCTGGTCTAAACTTGCTTCAAACTGGGGAGGATGATGAGGCATATTCAATTCACGAGTCATGTCGTTTACCCAAACTGAGGCACGAGTAGAGAAGGAATGTTGGCTCCTCACCCTTTTCCTGATGAGACATCAGGTAATCAGTTGTTAATCATCTTGATTTCCATTGAGCCTGTTTGCAATATCAAACAGAGCGGTTTCATATTGAGGTGGTAACGAGATTAGATCGCTGCTCCGGAACGGTTCATCAGTTAGTGGCTCATCGCTGCCAGTCAGGAGTTGAATTGCCGAGCTGATTAAAGTCGTCACCGTTCCAAAGATACTATTCGTAGTACTGTCGTAAGGAATTGCATTGGGAGCCAACGACCTGACCAGATTCTTCCAGCGTTTTTCCGTATCCCATTGAATAAGCAACTCTTGGGAAGCGACGGTTCTGAAGCTGCCTTCAAAGTCCCTATTCAAACCCGTGTTCCTCAGCTCAAATCCTTCGTTGAAGCTCTCAGGTCTTCCCGTAAAGGTAATATCGGGCACCAGTTGATCCCGTAGCTTGATTAAGGTATTCCCCAGAGAGGTCGGGAGGATTCGGGAACCACTGGTGACAGAAATAAATTCTCGGAAGGTGGGCCTTTCCAGGAAGGCACGAATCATATAGTGGTAGGCACCTGCCCGTTGCTCTGTTTCCCCAAAACCAGAGACATCGGTGCCAACAGAGTAGAGGTCGATCGATCGATCGACATCATAAAGCAGTTTATCCAGCAGAATTTGAATTTTTGCGACTTCAACAGGCGAACCCGACTGAGTGTAGATAAAGTTGTCTAGCTGATCAGCCAGGATGGTGCGATGGAGCACAATTTGTTGTAATCGTTGTTCTGCATCATCCAGCCCGGAGGAACCATACAACCCGTAGAACAGAATCGGAGGACGGGCAATTCGCAGTAGACGATAGCCGCCGGAAGTGCCCGTTTCGCTTGTACCAAAGGCATCAATGAATAGCTGGAGTGCATCTAAAAAGGCCGCCAGAGGCGGAGAGCTAATCCGTGCATCGATACTATTCTCCTGGGCAATCACCGTTCCACTGGTCACATCCAAGCGGCTTCCCAGAATGACCAAACGACGAAAGCGTTCCAGATCGAGTTGGGCGGTAGCTCCCAATGCCCGCAAGCCATCTGCACTGCCATGCGCTGCTCGGTGAATGAGGGTATCCATGATGCGTGCCAACTCATTCTCGACCAGTAAAGAACGCAATTCTCCCTGACCTTGCGTATCCAGGAAGTTAAACAGGCGACGATATGCATCTAAACCACGGGGCCACTCATTGGGGCTGTATGCCTCTTGAGTTGCACCAGTGAGGTTTCGTAAGGCATAGATGACGGTATCGCGGCGTACCTGAAGCTCACTGGAGGGGACTTGCAACAGAAAGCGACCACCACCAATGCCCAGATTGGCGATCGCTTCGCCCATGATGACCAGAAAGACGGATGCTGCTTCATCCAAACTCTGCGCCAGTTTGCGATAGCTCTGATTCACCACCGGGGTTAACGTTCCGACTAAGCGGGCGATGCGGGCATAGTCTCCTAGTGTGCGGCGAATGCCAAATACCTTGTCCCTCTGGCGCGGATCAATGGCGAAGCGAGCGGCGGCTGTTCCATCTGCAATGGCTGATCGAATTGCCGTTGACCACCCCTGTAATTCGGGTGTGATGTCTTTCAGAATCGTGCTAGTGGTTAGCTCTTCCAAATCGCGATTGATATCAGACGTAGCCTGCTCCAAATCCAGGTCATTGGATGTCGTCGCTGGAGCTGCGATAGGCTGGGTGGATACCGTCTGTAGAAATGGTAATCCTTCCGCTTCACGAGCAATGCCTTGAGCCCGTGGACTGTTTTTGTACCGCGCCAGCAAAGCGGTTTCAATCTGCTTGGCATCATTCGGATCATTGACTCGCAACTCGCGCCGGAGCAGATTGTCGAGTGCTCTACGTGGAGCAGAGTTATCGATTGGCGTTGCGCCATTAGTTTGTGACATTGTTCGACTGAGCGGATTACTAGAGGGGGTTGCCATCGTTTTAACTCACTTCAGAGCAAAATAGGTGAATCTTTATGCGACCGTCGAAATCGGCGTGCCCACGGCTGCCTGAGCCTCTGCTAACGTACTGACAGAGCGCGTATTCAACCGGGTGAGGTGGGTAATTACCCGTTGGGAGAGCTGTCGGGGTGAGGTTTGCCCAGTTGCCAGCGCATAGCTAGAGGCACCAACCAGAAAGCGGGGTGGCAGATCGGTGGGTACTCTCCCTCGCACCAGTTGTCTGGCACCCGCCTGAATTGCCCGCTCATCATTACGGCTAAAGGGGATGATGTTCACCAGCGCTTTTTGTCCGAGATTGCGCCGAGTTTGAAAGGCAATTTCATCCACAATTTGCGGAATGATTGTATCGGCAGTTTGCAAGAGCGTGGCGGGAATGCGATGAGCGCGATCGGGGCGATACAGTGTTTGCCAAACCCGCTGGAGGCGATCGCCCTCTGCCCCAAACCCAATCTGCCGCAGCATTTCTGCCAGAATTAGAATCCGCAAATAGGCGGTAGGATGGGCACCTCCTGGGCGAAACGTCATTGTGCGTGGAGCCGGATGGGCAAGAAACACCGCCATACCCCAGGCAGCCGACGGACCACCCAACAAAATCGCTGCCAGATCCGCAAAGATTTCTTTATGCCAGGTTGCATACGTGCGAGTGACCGTTGGATCGCCCGTGAACCGCAGAGCACGCTCCAGCACAGCCCGTCGATTTTCTTGCCAGATGCCCAAATCTGCCTGAAGATTATGCGCAACTTCATGCAGAAAGACTGCCTGCCAGGGGTTATCTCGATCCCACGGAATCCGAATGATGGGAAAGGGGTTTTGCTCTCCCAACAGTCGATTCAACTGGATGCCGCGCCGCATGGTGGCGGGGGAAAAGCCATGCTCCATATAGCAGACAGGCTTCAGCAGGGGACCGCGAAAAAGAGACGGGGCAACTTGTCGAATCGGGGCATAGCAATCCACCGCAATGACATCGTGAGCCGCAAGCGCTGGGGCAAAGGTGGTGCCTCGTTGCCCAAAAACCTCAAAGAAAAGCCCAAAGGCACGCCGCGATCGATCCACTTCTCGCTCCACCAGCGCAATATCCCGCAAAACCCGATCGTGCGACGCTGTGTTCCAGGTTTGCTGCACTTGTTCTAAGCCGCGCTGTACCTCTTGATCAATGTTTGCCAGTCGGTGATTGGCTGCCCGAAAGTGCTCAGGCGTTGGGGCATACGGGATATCCTGCGGACGAATACCCACTGAGGCATAGTCTACCCGTGCCAGTCGGCGTGCCCGTGCTGCCAGTGCCAGGATTTTGGTATGTAGGAACAGACGTGTTTCCATGACAATTTCCTTTTCTTCGTATGCCCTGCTGAATTGATCAACAGCGCACCTTAACGAGCGGCAGGACGAGAATGGCGACGACCACAGGCAGTACAAATCTGTTGACGTACCGCAGGGCTAGCAGAGCGCACTAAGCGATGAATCAGTTGAGGATTACGGCTGAGACGCTGCCCCACCTGCTGAATGATCCGAGGCAGTGCTGTGGGAGGAACTCGTTGCTGGCGGGCAACTCGTTGAGCGGTTTGAACCACGGCAGGCAATGCCCGCACCGCTTGAGTTCCTTGGCGTTGGGCGATCGTTTGTGCCGTTTGAGTTGTCGCCCGAACGAGTTGTTGCCGCGTGGCTGGTGGGAGACGAGCCGCTTGAGGCATCGTGCCGTGAACGGCCAGCGTGGCGATCGCAGGAGCGGCTGCATCCAACAGATCTTCGGATTCGGCGAAATCCACCAGCGCATCGATCGCTTCAAACTCATCTGCGCCATCTGCCCTCAATCGTCCGGCAATGCTGGCAACACGACCGATCGCTTGCGTCCAGGGTAGGGGAATGGCGCTGGCAATGGGAGCGATAACTCTAGCAACCCGACCAATGCCACGACCAATGCCACGAGCCACTCGACCAATTCCTCGCGCTAAGCGACGGAAAAACTCGTCTGTGTCCTCTACCTCTAAAGCATCTACCATTGCGTCTTCAAACGCATCGAAGTCTGCAAACTCACCTTGAGGAACGGCTCCGTAGAAGATGTGAGAACTCCTGCGAGTTTGCCCTCTAAGTCCGTGGATATGTTGCCGCCCAGAGCCATGAACTTCCCGTCGCGTGGTTCGGGTAAACCCTCCTGCCTGCGCGACTGAACGAGCATCATTTTTATTACCTTCAACCCAAACGCCCGGTCTGCCCGGTCTGATTGCACTTCGTATCGCGTCACGATTTCCGGTTAGATCTCGGCTGCGATCAACTCGAAACCGTCCTCCGCTTGCATTCACAACACGATACACGGCTTCATCAATTTCATCATCAGACAGATCAAGCGCATCATCATAGGCATCGTAAGCGTGATGACGGGTCTGGGCTGGAGCACCTGCCGTGTCATAGAAGTCATCCATGACATCCTCTGAAAAATTTTGATACATATCCTCTCCTCTCAGCTTTCCTTCAAGGAAGCACGTTGGTTCTTCACGTTCAGCCAGCGCTCCATCATGGGCGGCGAGCAGCGGTTGGGCGAGCACGACCACGACCACAGGCAGCACAAATATGCTGACGTAAGGCTGGGCTGGCAGAACGAATTAATCGACGAATCAACTGAGGATTGCGGCTAACCCGTGTTCCAATTCGTTGAATAATTTGCGGCAAGGCACGGGGTGGTGCTCCTTGTTGGCGGGCAGTCCGTTGAGCCGCCTGAACGACAGCCGGGAGTGCACGAACTGCTTGAGTTCCCTGCTGACGGGCGATCGTTTGTGCGGTTCGAGTCGTTGCCCGGACGAGTTGCTGTCGGGTGGCTTGCGGGAGGCGGGCAGCTTGAGGCATTGTGCCGTGAACTGCCATCGTGGCGATCGCCGGAGCGGCTGCATCCAACAGGTCTTCGGATTCGGCTAAATCCACCAGCGCATCGACCGCTTCAAACTCATCGGCACCATCGGCAAGTAGCCGTCCGGCAACTCTAGCAACCCGCGCCACCGCTTGGGCTTGCGGTAGAGGAATGGCAGCGGCGATCGGCGCAACCACACGAGCAACACTGCCAACACCCCGTCCTACTTGACGGGCAACATTGGCAACTCTCCGAATTCCACGAGTAACGCGTCGGAAAAACTCATCACTATCCTCAGCCTCCAACGCATCTGCCATCGCATCTTCAAAGGTATCGCCCTGATCATAAGCATCGTAGGCATCACCTTCATCATAGGCATCGTACTGATCGTAGGCATCGAATGAATCATCGTACTCATCAAATGAGTCATCGTACTCATCATAGGCATCATAAGATTGGGCAGAACGGCGCGTTTGGGACGGACCTTCTGCCGCATCGTAGAACAAATCATCCATTACATCGGCTTCAAAGGCTTGGTACATAATTTCCTCTCAATCATTGTGGAAAGAATGGTGAAAAACTAAATCTGTTGGACTTCTAATCCTTTCTATCGGCTTCTAACTCGATTTCGTTTACAGTACTGACTAACCTGTCGTTGCAGAAAGGTATGACGATGCGGGGTGCAGTCACCAGGAGGATCAAATTCGTCGCCTTCCTCTTCGTAAAGATTAGTCATTACATCATCAAAAAATTCATCCATTAGATCACTGTCAAACCTGTGATACATAGTTTGATGTCCCATTGAATGGACTTGCCAAATTAGCGACTCCGGATAGTGATTTCAACCGGTCCGCGAATCACCAAGTGTTGTGGAATGCCTGTACTGGTTCCCGTACCATACCGACGAGTCACGGTTGAAGCGTGTTGAGTTGCCTGCGCTAACCGACTCACCAGGCGAGGGTTTCTGGCAACGCTGGCAGTAGCACGACGGACGGCTTGAGGCAACTGTTGCGCAGGCACTCGGCGACGTTGGACGGTTCGTTGTACAGCCTGGACGACACGAGGAACGGCTCTAACGGCTTGTGCTCCCTGACGGCGAGCCAGAGTTTGAGTAGACTGGCGCACACTGTGAACCAGTTGCCGTCGTGTCGTTGGATTCAACCGCGAGGCATGAGGCATGATGGTACGAACGGTGAGTCCAGCAATGATGGGAGCAGCCGCATCCACCGCGTCTTCTTCTTCGGCAAAGGACAGTATTGTGTCTAGTGCCTCAAATTCATCGGCTCCATCTGCCAGTAAGCGTCCAGCAATGTTGGCGATCGCCCCAATTGCCTGTGCCTGCGGTAATGGAATCATGCTGGCAACAGGTCCGACCACCCGTGCCACCTGACCAACACCGCGACCGATCTGACGAGCTACCTGTGCTGCCCGTCGCACTCCCTGTACGGCACGACGTAAAAACTCATCGCTATCTTCGGCTTCCAGGGCATCGGCGATCGCTGCTTCCATCGCATCCAGGGCATCGATTGACTCATCCTCAGCAAAGGCATCACTCGACGCAAAGCCATCTTCAAAATTGTCTTCAAAGCCGTCTTCAAATGCATTCATTTCATCGAAGAACGATTCATCTGAGAAGGAATTTCCACGCGGTGGCCACGGTCCTCGGTGTCCCGGTGGTCGGCGGCGTGGCACCTGGCGGCGATCGTCACCCCGCTCCCCTCCGCGATCCATCCCTCGACGGCGTTGTCCTTGCTCATGTTGCGCCCGGTTAGACTCTCGCTGATTCGTGCGATGGGGTTTAAACTCTTCACCTGACTCCATCTGGTCATCCCACAGATCGCCCTCTAGCTCGTCTCCAAAAGCATCTTCTTCAAAGGCGGCAGCACCCTCCGCTGCAAATTCATCCATGCCATCGGTAAACGCTTCATTGGCAAAGGCATCGTCATCGCCAAAAGCATCAAAGCCTTCTTCCGCCGCTGCGTCATACTCGTCCGCCGACGAAATGGGTGTCTCTGCTGCCAGATCCTCCATTACATCACTTTCAAAGGGTTGATCCATGAGACACCTTCCTTGCAAAGTTGGTACACTGCTACGGGCAGTAATGGGTAGAACCCACGCAGCAAACGTGTTACATCCTGATCACGTTCAATCAGCACAGCCTTTGTGGAAATGATTGAAACTCTTTGCATTCAAAGTACGATGTTCTCCATCAAGTCACCAGTCACACGAACTGGGTCGCTCAAATGAAGTAGCTGAATCAAGGGGTAGAATAATGCACAAGCACAAGCAAAGCCGTGTCGTGTTTTTGTATAACGCCCGCTCGCCCTGTAATCTCCTGCTATAGATAAGTTACCGAGCCGATGGAACAGCGGTAAGATTCGGGTTTAGTAGCAAGCAGGCAGGGCAGATGTTAAAGCAATCGAATCATGATCTAGAAAAACTTGAAGCGACAGGAACCACACTGTTCGATCGCACATTTCGAGACAGCGAGGGCAAAATTGTTCTGGGTCAGATGCCGAATTTGCCGCTTCTGGTTGGGTTGACAGCGATCTTACTTCATCTCATCCTGCCAAGCGGTAAACTTGGCATTGGCTTAGACTTAGTGGCGTTCGGTGCTTTGTTCACCTGGGCATGGCAGGAGGTGTTTGAAGGAGTCAACTACTTCCGGCGAGCGATCGGCTTGGTTGTGCTAGTGGGTATGCTGGCGCTCAGGCTACAGCAGAGTGGAGCGTAAAGCTTGATTTCCCCTCATTCCTTGAAACAATGGATTTTTTCAGCAAGTTAGAAGCCGCCATCAGTCGCAACTCCAGTTTGCTGGTCGTGGGGCTTGATCCAAATCCAGAGTTAATGCCCTCTCGTTATGGAGTGCGCGATGCGGCTTCTGAGGGAGAGCGATCGAGTCAAGATGCTCTAGTGCAGGGGCTAGAAGAGTGGTTGCAGAGGGTTATTGCTCAAACAAGCGCTTTAGTCTGTGCTTACAAACCAACGCTGGGCTTCTATAGCGCACTCGGTAGCGCGGGTTTGGACTTGTTGCAAGCGGTGCTGAGTACTATTCCCGCGCACATTCCAGTCATTCTGGACGCGAAGCACAGCGACTTGAATACCAGTAGCTTAATGGCTCAAACGGTTTTTACCGAGTGGCGAGTCGATGCCATCACGCTCAGTGGCTATGCTGGACAGGACTTGGTTGCCCCCTTTTTGGTGTATCCCGGTAAGGCTGTGTTTATCCTGGGTTGTACTTCAAATCCATCCGCTGCCGCCTTGCAAAACTACCCTACGGCAGCAGATCCGTTTTACATGCATGTGATTCAGGAGTCCCAAAACTGGGGTACGACGGAGCAATTAGGCTTGGAGATTGGCACCACAACGCCGACTGTCCTGGCGCAAGTCCGGGCGATCGCGCCGGAGCGTCTGATCCTGGTGCGAAGTATCTGGCAGGAAGGCGTTGACCTGACCCAGATCCTGCAAGCGGGCTTGAACCGGACTGGAGCAGGGTTGCTAGTGCCAATTCCTCAAGATTGGATGAGTGGTGAGGCTTTGACTGCACAGGTGCGATCGCTGCGCGAGCAGACCAATGATGTCCGCACTGGCATGGTTGAGGCAAACGCAAGCTGCGCGGTCTGGTTCTCCAACGTCTGCACCTTACAGCCGCACCCACACCTGCATTTAATTCTGCAACTCTACGATGTTGGCTGTATTCTCTTCGGCAATTTCGTGCAAGCGTCTGGAGCCGTTTTTCCCTATTACATCGATCTCCGTAAAATCATTTCCAACCCCCAACTGTTTCAACAGGTGTTGAGTGCTTACGCCGCCATTCTGAAAGATCTCAGCTTCGATCGCATTGCTGGGATTCCCTACGGTTCTTTACCCACTGCGACTGGATTAGCACTGCAACTCAATCGCCCGATGATCTTTCCGCGCAAAGAGGTCAAAGCTCATGGCACACGTCGTCTGGTGGAAGGCAACTTTGAGCCAGGGGAGACAGCGGTAGTCGTGGATGACATTTTGATTAGCGGCAACAGTGCGATGGAAGGAGCCGCTAAACTCCAGTCGGTGGGGCTGAAGGTGCAAGATATTGTGGTGTTTTTGGATCACGAACAGGAGGTGAAGGGCAGGCTGCAAGCGAACGGCTATCGGGCACACGCAGTACTCACGATTTCCGAGGTGATCGAAGCGCTTCATCAGGCGGGTCGAATCAGCGACGCAGACATACAGGCGTTTGCCCAAACCTAACGATTGATCTGGATCTAGGCTTTCGTGTGGGGTCAATGGCAAGAAAGCTTTCGCATCTCTTTCGGCATCATGCCAGCACGGTTCTCTATGACGGCTGAGTACCAGCCACCTGATTGCGTCCACGCTTCTTTGCCTGGTACAGTGCTTCATCTGCCAGGGCGATCACCATTGTGGTGGAAGCAGTAGAGAGCGGCACTGTGCTGGCAACGCCCAAACTGAGCGTAACGTGCTGTCCAGCGGTGGAGGTGGCATGAACGATCTTTAACGTCTCAACTTCAACACGGATCTTCTCTGCAACCTCAACGGCTCCTCTTGCATCAGTATTGGTGAGGATCACGGCAAATTCTTCGCCACCATAGCGAGCAACTAAGTCGGTTGGGCGTTGAGCGGCACGGCTGATTGCTTTTGCTACCTGTTGAATGCAATGGTCGCCTGCTTGATGCCCATACGTATCGTTGTAGAGCTTGAAACAGTCAATATCGCACAGAATTAAGGAGAAGGGCTGGCGTTCCCGCATCATCTGCAACCAGGTGGTGTCAAGATACTCATCAAAGCGGCGACGGTTGGCAATGCCAGTTAAACTATCAAACGTGGCTAAATGTTGTAATTCCTGATTCGCTCCCTGAAGTTGGTCATAGAGTTCGGCTTGCTGAAGCGCGATCGCCAGTTGGGTTGCCAACGAAGACAGTAAATCAATCTCAAATGCTTGCCAAACTCTGGGTTTGCTACAGTGATGGGCAATCAACAGTCCCCAGAGGGAGTTTCCCTGCATCAATGACACGACAAGTTTTGCCTTCACCCGTAACTGACCGAGAAATTCAACGAGACATGGAGTCACTGCTTCAGTTTCAACATCTGCAATGGCACGAATGCGCCCTTGTTGGTAGAGTTCGTGGTACGTACTCGGAAACACTTCGGCTGGAAACGTACGCCCTAAAATGGGTGCCCAAGTAGGCGCAACGGCTTCGCTGACGGCACTGCCTGTTCCGTCTGTCCAGAGGCGATAAATTAAGACGCGATCGCAGCTCAAAAAATGGCGTACTTCTGTCACAGTCGTATGGAGAATGTCTGACAACTTTAAAGATTGACGCACCCGTTGAGCAATTTGGCTCAGCAATCGTTCGCGATCGGCTTGCTGGCGAAGGGCTTCTTCTGCTCGTTTGCGCTCCGTAATGTCTCGTTGGATGGAAATCCAGTGGGTATACCAACCTGTTTCATCCGCGACCGGGGCAATGTTCAACTCGACCCAAAACTCAGACCCATCCTTGCAGTAATTAATCACTTCTACCCGCACAGGTTGCCATTGCTTGAGTGCGGCTCGAATCTTGGCAAGGGCTACCCGGTCAGTTTTGGGACCTTGAAGCATCCGAGGCGTTTTCCCTAGTATCTCCTCCAGACTGTAGCCACTCATGCGGGAGAAGGTCTGGTTGACATATAAAATTCGCGGACCTGGCTCATTCACAGGTTCAGCTTCAGTGATCAAAACAGCATCATTCGCGTTAATAACGACAGACTCCAACAACCGCAATTGGTGTTCTGCTTGCTTGTGCTGCGTAATGTCGCTGAGCAGACCAACGATGCGTTCAATCCTGCCATCGGTGCCTCGTTTAGCCAGTCCCCGCACCAGCACCCAACGATATGCCCCGTCTCGATGCTGCACCTGGTGTTCACTAATAAACGGTTCATTCACTGCCTCAGACGTTGGCTGAGCCAGGTAGTCAGTCATTTGAGTGTTGACTTGCGCGATCGCCTGAGGATGTACCCGATTCCACCACTCTTCAATACAATTGCCAATCTCACACTCCTCATATCCCAGTAGGGCTTTCCACTGAGGAGAGAAGTAGGCTTGATGAGTCTTGAGATTCCAATCCCAAAGCCCATCATTTGTGGAGTACAGGGCGAGAGCATACCGCTCTTCATGCAACTTGAACGTCTCCAAAAGTTGAGTTTGAGCGACGGCAACGCTGAGGTGGTCAGCTAATTGTTTGATGAGTTCGATCTCAAAGGTGGACCATTGGCGTGGTTGCTGACAGTGATAAATCATCAGTAAGCCCCAAAGCTCTGACTGCAACAGAATAGGCACAGCAAGCTTGGCTCTAACGTTTACCTGCCGCAGAAGCTCGATCGGGCAAAGCATGGTTGGACAGCGCTCAGTATCCTCGATCGCTTGAACGTATCCAGCGCGGTACTGTTGATAAATCTCATCTGGAAAAACGTCTGAGGGAAAGGTTCTGCCCAAAACAGATGGATAAGCTGGATCAATCGACTCTGCGACTGTGCTGCCAGTCTCATTAATCCGTAATTGGTAAATCAGCACGCAATCACACACCAACAGTTGGCGTACCTCCGTCACAGTCGTCTGAAGAACTGCTTCCAGGTTCAGCGACTGATACATTTTGAGTGTGATCGCTCCCAATGATTTAAGGGATTGATTTTGGTGCGTTAGATTCTGCTCAATCTTTTGATAGCTTAAATGCTTAAAAATGAGATCAAACATGAGCGATCGCTGTTCCCTTCATGATGGAGTAACCCCCCTTAGGAGCAAGAAACTTCCCTCCTCCTAACGATGAAATTTGGCATGGGCATGCTGCGATTTATCCCAGTGCCAGTTCAGTGGTTGTAATTTGAGGCGGAGTTTTGAGCGGAAAGGTTGTCGGTTGACTGATGAGATAGCCCTGCACAAAGGTTGCACCTCGCTGCCTGACCCAATCCAGCTCTGCGGGCGTTGCAATGCCTTCAGCGATCGTCTGAATGTTCAAATGGCTGGCAAGCTCCAAAATCTTCTCCGTGACAAAGGCTTTGTAGGGATCTGCATGCACATCGCGAATCAGGCTGAGGTCAAGCTTGATGAAATCAGGACGGAGTTGGTGCAGCAAATTAAGATTAGAACCACCTGCGCCAAAATCATCCAGCGCCACGCGAAAGCCCGCTTCTCGGTAAACACTGAGAATCCCTTTGAGATGTTCAATATCTTGAGGTTGATTCGATTCAACCACCTCGAAGATGATCTGCTCGTGAGAAATGCCTGCTTCATCGATCGCCTGCATGGTGGAGCGCAGGCAGGAAGTCGGATCATAAACAGATGTCGGAGCAAAATTAATAAAAATATGCTCCTTAATTTGGTGTCGCATGGATTCACGAATGGCTGTACGCCGAGCAATCAGGTCAAGCTGCACCAGAATGCCTGCTTCTGTTGCTAACGAGAAAATCTGACCTGGAGCAATGTAGCTCCCGTCAAGCGCAATGCCACGGAGCAGCGCTTCCTGACCAAACACTACAGAGGTATCTTCAGTCGAGACGATCGGCTGAAACTGACAAGTCACACGCTCGTTTGCCAGCAGATCAAGTAGCCAGCTCGACTGATTCAAACGCGTGAGGCGAGATAGGGACGTTGTGCGCGCGCAATCACGAAGTTGAGGAGCGTTTGCATGCTCCATAAAGAGTGCCTGTGTATTTTTTAATTCATTAGAGGTCAATATGCCAGCTAAGGTGTTGACACAACTTGCCGTTTGAGTCTCCTCCAACTGAATGGCAAGACATTGCCCCTCTTCCTTGAGTTCGTAGTTCAGGTCTGCTTTCCGTAAATAATGAAGCACCTTCGTTAAACTATGACCAGAGGGAAACCACAGATAGAGTCTTCCGCTGCCTTCAACCTTCGCAGGCAGGGTTTCGCAGTACACACAACCGCCGGAAAGCTGAGTACATTTCATATGCTAGCTCTGTTGAGGGACATCAATCACGCAGTAGGTTGCCATCACTGGTTGATGAAAGAACGATGTTAATCAAACCAGTCTCCATTTGATGACTTTAGTAATCCCTGTAGCGCTGAAGGATTCCCACGCTTGATGAAAATTTTATTAAGGCTGTGACACCCCTGTACGGCTGAAATTGCCAAACCAAGGCTTTTTCCGCCGCTTCGGATCGTGGATTAATTACTGGAGTTTAGACTAAAGAGCGAGGAAAGGCAGCCAGACCGAACGATCTGACTGCTTAATAGTCAAGGACGTTTCAAATCACTTGACTATGAGTAATTTTGACAAGCTTCGAGCCTTTCGGCA
>JAESFW010000178.1_pt1 | contig 67869 bp, 56 predicted proteins | sample 9269481 | NCBI WGS metagenome assembly JAESFW01 (sample SAMN14515350, study PRJNA621654) | algae metagenome | isolation source: Lyngbya sp. HA4199-MV5 and co-occurring heterotrophs from soil with... | place: USA: Ahupuaa O Kahana State Park, Hawaii | collected 2009-07-21 | reverse complement strand
CCGGTACATCCGGCTTCCAGCTGGCCCATACGGATTTGCTACAAACCGCTCCGCCGTTAATCCAGGTTGACCGTGATATCCTAGGGCAAGACAAACACCACTAATGTAGATCTCGCCTGCTTGATACGAATCAACTGCATACAAACCATCGTCTAATATATGAATCTGTGTGTTCCATATTGGTTTTCCAATTTCACTCTTTATGCTCTTTATCTCTCTGTTAATATCGGAAAAAACACAACCGATACTAGCTTCAGTCGGCCCATATAAGTTCACAACTCGTGTATAGCTAGGAAGATAAACAAATGAATTCAACGCGAGTTGGAAATCATCTCCACCTACAATCAATAACAACCAAGGAATGGTTTTAATTTTCTCATCGCCATCGAGATTTATATTTACAAAATGATAAAGAGCTGATGGTGTAAGATCCGTTGCAGTTACCCCATGCGTTACTGAAAGCTCGTATATGTCCTCAATCAAACTTGCTTCTGATCTCGTCAGTACACACGTTCCACCAACTGACAATGGCCACAATATCTGCCAGATAAAGCTATCAAAGCACATCCTTGTCGTTTGCAATACAGTTCGTGCTGCGTCCGATCCAAACTCAGATGACATCCATTCTATTCTATTTACAATGCCAAGGTCCTGAACATCTATGGCCTTTGGACGACCGGTTGTCCCGGACGTGAACATTGTATACATAATGTCGCTACAAGTTCGAACATAGGTGGAATGTTCTATATCATCGTTACCCGATAATTCTGATATTAATCGGGATTTTTTAGATATACAACTTGCACGCTCCATAGATCTTTGATCGCAAATAAGAATATCCGCGTCAAAATCAACAACTATTTCCGACAGCACTTCGTTCGTAAACTGTTCATTTAACGGTACAAACGTTGCTCCAATTTCTAGTATAGCAAGAAAAGCGATCGCTATGTTCGGCCCATCAGATATAAGTACTGGTACTTTGTCGCCCTGCTTTACATCGTACTTTACGAGACCTTGCGATACAGACCGAACCCTTTCGAAAAGATGCTTGTACGATATTTTCTCATCGTAGTATATTAATGCGGTCGCATCCGGCATTAATGACGCATTTTTTTTAATGTTGTAAAATACGGAATTTTTCTCTTCTGTATGATTTGAAGCGTCTTCTATTTTTATAACAGGATTACTGACGGAAAATTCTCGTATACTTATACTTTTTAATTTAGCCTCAGGATTCTCTACGATAAAATAGAGCATTCTTTTAAATTTCTCGGCGATCCCTTCGGCGGTATCCTTGTTGAATAGATCCTCGGCGTAGTCCAATCTTCCAAATAGGATGATGCTGGCATTGTCGTTGTTTTCAGGTCTTGCGAAGAAACTAAACGACAGATCGAACTTTGCGGTGTTTGTGCTGAACTTCTCACGTGATACCGCCAAGCCCTCCAATTCGAATGGAGCTTGCTCGTTGTTTTGAAACGTCAACATCGTCTGGAACAACGGCGGGCGTGATAGTGAGCGCGGAGGGTTCAGAACCTCCACCAGCTTTTCAAAAGGGATGTCCTGATGCGCATAGGCATCCAGGTTGGTCGAGCGGACACGCGCCAGCAAGTCCAAGAAGCTGGGATTCCCTGAAGCATCCGTTCTGAGTACCAGCGTGTTGACAAAGAAGCCGATCAAGTCGTCGAGAGCGGGATCGGTTCTTCCGGCAATCGGCGTTCCAATCGGTATGTCAGTTCCAGCCCCAAGCCTGACGTAAAGCGCAACAAGTCCTGCCTGTAGCACCATGAACAGGCTGCACTGGTTCTCGCGTGCCAGCTTTGTGAGCCCTCGATGGGTTTCGGCATCAATCTCGAACCAAACCGTGCCGCCACGGTAGGTTGGACTTGGTACGCGTGGTCGGTCTGTAGGAAGATCCAGCTGATCGGGTATTCCCGCCAGGTTTTCCTGCCAATAAGCAAGCTGCCTTGACATCAGGCTATTTGGGTCGTCCTCACTCCCAAGAAGCTCATTTTGCCAAAGCGTGTAATCAGCATATTGAACCGGCAAGGGAGACCAGTCGGGAGTTTGGCCCTTCAACCGAGCCGCGTATGCGCGAGACAAATCGACGGCAAGCGGCTTCATCGACCAGCCGTCACACGCTATGTGGTGAACCAGGATGAGAAGTATGTGGCAATCTTCCGCTACCCGAAACAATGCCACCCGTATCGGTATATCCTTAGAAAGATCAAAAACAGTTTGAGCAGATTCAACGAGAATGCTGGTTACGTCTATTGCGTCAATTTCCGAAACGGATAGAGATAATCGAGCCTCATCCGGATGCAAGACGTGCTGCCGCGCGATATCATCGCTCCCCGAAAAGATGGTCCTCAAACTCTCATGTCGCGCGACGATACCGTTGATTGCTTCTTCCAGCGCATTTGCACAAATTGCTCCATCGAGGCGCAAGGCTGTCGACATGTTGTAGGATACGTTGTCCTCTTCCATATTCTGGAAGAACCACAAACGCCTCTGAGCAAACGACATGGGAACGGACATCAGGTGTACCTCCGGCGCAATTGAGGCCTGATAGCCCCACCATCATTCAGTCTGTCGATGAGGGATGCGATAGTGGGTGCTTCGAACAAGGTTCGGATTGGCAGCTCGACTCTTAGCGCAGCGCGTATTTTACCGATTAGTCTGATAGCAAGGAGAGAATGCCCGCCGAGGTCGAAGAAGTTATCATCGATGCCAACGTGCTCGAGATTGAGCACTTCCGCAAACAGGTTCACGAGAATCTCTTCTCGCGGGTTGCGCGGGCCACGCGAACTCCTGGATGTGAAGTCCGGTGCAGGCAGTGCTTTGCGATCTAATTTTCCATTGGACGTTAATGGTAGTTTGTCCAGAACGACAATGGCCGCCGGCACCATGTAGTCTGGCAGGTGCTCCGCAACCAAGGACCGCAACTGCGCCGTATCAACGTCTTTGCCTGAAGCGGGTACCACGTATCCGACTAACTGCCTCTGTCCCGGCGCGTCTTCGCGCGCAATAACCGCGGTCTGTTTCACATCCGCGTGACGTGACAAAACCAGCTCAATCTCGGCCGGTTCAATCCGAAACCCTCTGATCTTAACCTGATCATCAATACGGCCGAGGAACTCAATTGCGCCATCGGGTCGCCAACGGCCTAAGTCGCCTGTCCGGTACATCCGGCTTCCAGCTGGCCCATACGGATTTGCTACAAACCGCTCCGCCGTTAATCCAGGTTGACCGTGATATCCTAGGGCAATCCGATCGCTAGTAACCGCGATTTCGCCAATGTAGTCGTCCGCCTTCATTGCCGAATTAATGAGCTGAACACCATCTTTTTGTAATGGATATCCTATTGGTACTTTGGCATTTTTCGTTTCTGACTTGCCATCCAACACCCATTGCGTAACCACAGTTGCCTCGGTCGGGCCAAAACCATTGACCAACTTACATTCATCTGAGGTGTATTTTTTGAATAGCTCGTGGTCTGCCGCATGAACCGGCTCGCCACCCAGAACGACTAAACGAAGCCGATGTCTTGTTTGAGAGGGAGCTGTAATTGCTTCGCGAAACACTGATGGCGTTGAGTGCCATATTGTAACCCCTGACGCCCCCAACCATTCCCCTATTTCGTTAAATCCATTGTTTGATATGTCAAACAAAGACAAGGACGCTCCGTTAAGCAGCGCACCCCAAATGTCCATGACAGCGGCGTCAAAACTCAGCCTCGGGATCAAGGATAAGCAGTCATTTTGTGTAATTTTTAACGCCTTCGAATAGGACCTTATATGCCGTAAGATGTTCTGTTGTGTCTGAACGACACCTTTCGGGCGTCCCGTTGTACCCGATGTGTATAAAATATATGCGATTTCATTTCTATATTCATGGTCATGGTCATATGCATGTTCATGCTTAAGTGACCAATCTTTTGAATTTATCATACTGGATAAATTGACAACGCCCGCTCTATCAACAATGCTGGTTGCCAGTTTATACTTTTCCTCACTGCACAATATTATCTCTACACCGCAATCCTCGGCAATGTGCTTTAGGCGCGATATTGGGTAACTCGGATCCAGCGGAACATATACGTGGCCGCTTTTTAGGCACCCTAACATTGCCGGTATCATCAGGTTGCCGTGCCCGAACAACAAGCCGACTTTTTGCGGCCGCTCTCCACAAACTCTATTCAACAAATGGGCAACAGAATTCGAATATGAATTTAGCTCTCTATAACTCCAGCTATCGCTTCCATCTACAATCGCTGGCTTTTCTGCGTTTTTCTCTACGACCTCTTCAAACACGCTAATTATATGAAGGTACTCATTTTCTGTGGCGTCGCATTCAATGGACGCAATATCATCGTCACTTGTCGGTGAGCTGGTCAGATGGTTCCGTGTTTTAATCGAATATTCGAAAATCTGACTTTCGGGAGCGCTTATCACCTGTGAAAGCAGATTAATTAGTTTCTCGGCGATCCCTTCGGCGGTATCCTTGTTGAATAGATCCTCGGCGTAGTCCAGACGACCCAACAAACCGCCCGTTCCACCTGAACCTACCTGTTGTTCCATCAATTCAAACGACAGATCGAACTTTGCGGTGTTTGTGCTGAACTTCTCACGTGATACCGCCAAGCCCTCCAATTCGAATAGAGCTTGCTCGTTGTTTTGAAACGTCAACATCGTCTGGAACAACGGCGGGCGTGATAGTGAGCGCGGAGGGTTCAGAACCTCCACCAGCTTTTCAAAAGGGATGTCCTGATGCGCATAGGCATCCAGGTTGGTCGAGCGGACACGCGCCAGCAAGTCCAAGAAGCTGGGATTCCCTGAAGCATCCGTTCTGAGTACCAGCGTGTTGACAAAGAAGCCGATCAAGTCGTCGAGAGCGGGATCGGTTCTTCCGGCAATCGGCGTTCCAATCGGTATGTCAGTTCCAGCCCCAAGCCTGACGTAAAGCGCAACAAGTCCTGCCTGTAGCACCATGAACAGGCTGCACTGGTTCTCGCGTGCCAGCTTTGTGAGCCCTCGATGGGTTTCGGCATCAATCTCGAACCAAACCGTGCCGCCACGGTAGGTTGGACTTGGTACGCGTGGTCGGTCTGTAGGAAGATCCAGCTGATCGGGTATTCCCGCCAGGTTTTCCTGCCAATAAGCAAGCTGCCTTGACATCAGGCTATTTGGGTCGTCCTCACTCCCAAGAAGCTCATTTTGCCAAAGCGTGTAATCAGCATATTGAACCGGCAAGGGAGACCAGTCGGGAGTTTGGCCCTTCAACCGAGCCGCGTATGCGCGAGACAAATCGACGGCAAGCGGCTTCATCGACCAGCCGTCACACGCTATGTGGTGAACCAGGATGAGAAGTATGTGGCAATCTTCCGCTACCCGAAACAATGCCACCCGTATCGGTATATCCTTAGAAAGATCAAAAACAGTTTGAGCAGATTCAACGAGAATGCTGGTTACGTCTATTGCGTCAATTTCCGAAACGGATAGAGATAATCGAGCCTCATCCGGATGCAAGACGTGCTGCCGCGCGATATCATCGCTCCCCGAAAAGATGGTCCTCAAACTCTCATGTCGCGCGACGATACCGTTGATTGCTTCTTCCAGCGCATTTGCACAAATTGCTCCATCGAGGCGCAAGGCTGTCGACATGTTGTAGGATACGTTGTCCTCTTCCATATTCTGGAAGAACCACAAACGCCTCTGAGCAAACGACATGGGAACGGACATCAGGTGTACCTCCGGCGCAATTGAGGCCTGATAGCCCCACCATCATTCAGTCTGTCGATGAGGGATGCGATAGTGGGTGCTTCGAACAAGGTTCGGATTGGCAGCTCGACTCTTAGCGCAGCGCGTATTTTACCGATTAGTCTGATAGCAAGGAGAGAATGCCCGCCGAGGTCGAAGAAGTTATCATCGATGCCAACGTGCTCGAGATTGAGCACTTCCGCAAACAGGTTCACGAGAATCTCTTCTCGCGGGTTGCGCGGGCCACGCGAACTCCTGGATGTGAAGTCCGGTGCAGGCAGTGCTTTGCGATCTAATTTTCCATTGGACGTTAATGGTAGTTTGTCCAGAACGACAATGGCCGCCGGCACCATGTAGTCTGGCAGGTGCTCCGCAACCAAGGACCGCAACTGCGCCGTATCAACGTCTTTGCCTGAAGCGGGTACCACGTATCCGACTAACTGCCTCTGTCCCGGCGCGTCTTCGCGCGCAATAACCGCGGTCTGTTTCACATCCGCGTGACGTGACAAAACCAGCTCAATCTCGGCCGGTTCAATCCGAAACCCTCTGATCTTAACCTGATCATCAATACGGCCGAGGAACTCAATTGCGCCATCGGGTCGCCAACGGCCTAAGTCGCCTGTCCGGTACATCCGGCTTCCAGCTGGCCCATACGGATTTGCTACAAACCGCTCCGCCGTTAATCCAGGTTGACCGTGATATCCTAGGGCAAGACAAACACCACTAATGTAGATTTCCCCGACCGCGCCAACGGGTGCTATATGAAAGTCGTCATTCAGGACAAGAACATGCGTATTCCATATTGGCTTACCTATCGGGATCGCAATATTCTCATGCGCATCACTACATGCCCAATATGTTACATCAATCGCCGCTTCGGTCGGACCATAAAGATTGTGTAGTGCCACATTGGATCTCTGGTGATATCTTCGAACGAGTTCGCCAGAAAGGGCTTCACCACTACAAAAAACTCGCTTTAGCGCCGTACCATTAAGGTTCTCTAGTTCGCCGAGAAACGCCGAAAGCATCGATGGTACAAAATGTATTGTCGTGATCCGCCGTTCACCTACCGCCTCTCGAATGGCCGTCGCATCCACATGCAACTTCGGGGGAAGAACATAAATTGACCCGCCGCTAATAAGGGCAAGAAACAGCTCCCAAACTGAAACGTCGAAAGTCAAAGGCGTCTTTTGTATTACACAATCACTTTCGTCCATATCATATTCATCTAGCATCCACGCTAATCTATTGGCCAACGCTTCGTGGGCCACTACAACCCCCTTTGGCTTACCGGTGGATCCAGACGTAAAAATCACATAAGCCGGAAATTGAGAACCGTCGAAAATTCCCTTTTCTTCGTCACTTAAATCTCGATCGGGCTGCTCAGAAATTCTTTGCCGAAAGATCGAATCCTCGGCGTCTAACACGTTTGCCTCTGATCCAATTTTTAGACCATGACTCCGCCATGTAACGGCCAATTTGGGCGCGCATGTCTTCAGAATATATTCAATTCTTGACGCTGGTGAATTCGGGTCAATCGGGAGATACGCCGCACCGACTTTCATGATCGCCAAAATGTAGTCAAACACCTCCGTAGATCTATCGCTAATAATAGCAACGACGTCACCCCTACCAACACCAGACATACCCAAATATCTAGCTATCTTGCTTGAGCGTCTGTCTAGTTCAATGTAGCTTACTTCGCATTCTTCCCCGATCAATGCTATCTTATCAGGTTTCAAGCGCACCTGACGAGAAAACAAATCCAATATACTTGCAGATCCTCCGTCTCTATACGTATCGTTCCAAATATTTAATACCGCCTCCCTCTCCTCGAGAGACACTAATTGCACATTTCTTGTCGCTGACATCAAATTGTGCGGCAATCTTCTAAGTATATCTAAATATGTTCGATTAATACGTTCAGCAGTGTCACTATGAAAATGTTTCTTGCTGAAATTTATCGCCACCTCAAAACACTCAAGCGGGACAACAGATATCATCAATGGGTAATGTGCCGACATTTCCACTACAGGATTACTAGAATCCAAGGAAATATCCCCTCCTGCATACCCTTCGATCGGAATTTCATGTATAGTCTCATACACATACAACGTGTCAAAAAGTTCTTTATTGGAATAGTCCTTTTTTATATCTGACAAGCCGACATTATGAAATTTCCTCAGATCAAGTTGTTCGTGCTGAAGCCGCTTCAACCCATTTTGAAGAGACACTCCTCTGTCGAAGGAGATCCTAATTGGAACGGTATTGATGCAAAGCCCTATCAACTGGTTAGGATCAAATTTCGTGTTAGTCCGTCCATCGACAACACAACCGAATACGACGTCATGTTGGCCAGTATAAGCGCGAAGCGTCATACCCCAAGCAAATTGGAAGATACTATTTACGGTAACACCAAGCTGAGCTGCCAAATCTCTTATCGACGTAGAAACATCGATCGGCAGTTCCGAGCTCCTCGTCTCCCGCTCGTTCTCGTTCTCGTTCTCGAAGCGCTCATTATTATATAATGGCTCCAAAGAACATGTACCTACGCCGTCAAGATAGGTTCTCCACCTACTAATATCTTCTGACGAATTACCGTTATATAATTCTTCTATATATCCCAGATAATTATTATTGTCATCCACCGATATATTATCTAGATTGTAATTTGCTATTATTGAATTTATTAGAATCTGTATAGACCACGAATCAAGTACTATATGATGACACTCAAATATTAGAGCGAAACTATTCGAACTGCATTTAAAAAGAGTCAATCTAACTAGCGACGGTCTGGATAGATCAAAACCTTTTCGCTTTGCACTATCCAAACGTTCGGAGATTTTTCTATCCTTTTCATCCTTGGTCTCCCCAGATATGTCATGATACTCCCAATTTAGATTAAACTCAGAGGGAATTACCTGAACTGGCTGACTTAGGTCCTCATGCAAGAAGCATGCATTGAGATTGGGTATGCTGCGGATAGTAATCTCACTCGCTTGTTTGAATCTCTGAACCTCGACGTCTCCAATTATATTGTATCGCAACCGAATGACATACGGATCATCTGCTTTTCCATTCATGAGGTGTTGAAAAAGCAATCCGTTTTGCAATGGCGTAAGAGGCAGTATTTTGAAATCGTTATCGTTCATTTTATCTTACCCCTAAATGTCAATCTCAAAGCACCGATTCGAATGGACAACCTTAGGTCGAATTTTCCTTCATCTTTTTCTTTATCTTTTCCATGTCGGATGCACTCATTGTTAATGAAACTGGGCCGGCTTTATTCACGAAGCCTGCCGCGTGTATTACATCATCTGTTAGGTATAATTTGATTGCACTCTGCCAGTAGTCCGCCAACAAATGCAGACTGGCTTCGGAAACCACTCTTGACGCTGAGGACCAATCAGCTGTCAAAATAGTACCGCGGCTATCTTGGGTGATAATCGTATTCAACTCTATAGCGTGTGGTAATCTCAGGCCTTCCTCAAAAGTCGGTTGGTGTTCATATTCTAGATCAAAAGACCAGTCTCTTTCCTTATCTTGAGACGAGTGCCTACCAAAGTAGTTGAAGCACATAGCGGGTGGCGACGCCCGCTCGCATTTGGAAAGAATTTCTTTCGTATTTTGATTCATGTAGCGTAAAATTCCATAGTTTACGCTACATTTTTTTCCCTCTTTCAGCGACTCCTGAACCATTCTCAATGCACGAGTCTTATCAAAGCCCTCGTTGAATAGCCTTTCTATATTCACTCCACGTAACGTTACTCTAATTGGAAACAAGGTTGTGAACCAACCAACACCTTCGAACGTATCAATACCCCAGTCATTTTCCCTTCCATGCGCCTCAACATTTAGCAATATGCCATCGCTCTGTTCTTTGAAGTTAGTCATCTTCCATCGTAGGAATGACAAGCAAAGCGCTGCTACCATCAGTTCCTCAACGGAGCATTTGTACGCATGAGCCGCCTGGTGTAGGAGGGCGCGCGTGTCGCTCTCATTGAGCTGAGTCTTTAGTCTTTTTCTGGTCGCCTCAGTATCCACACGCGGACAAAGTTGAATATCTTCCGGGAAGGTATTGTCTTGCCCAAGAATGTTTGTCCACCGAGTCAGATCGCAGAGTACGGAAGGGTCGTTTGCCTTTTGAGCGATTTCATTCGTCCAAGTGCGAAATGTGAAGTCTCGAGCCTCCGATTTTAACTGCTTCCGAGCTAGAATCTTGTTCCAAGCTTCTTCTAGATCTTTAATAATGGTACCCCAAGAGACGGCGTCCACAACTAAGTGATGCGCTGTGAAAATTAATCTTCGGAAACTTCCGTTCACCGGCCCCATCAAAACTACCTGGTACATCAAACCTTGCCGGGGGCAGATAGATTTCTCCGCATCATCCAACGCTCTTTTTAAGATCCCAGAGAATTCCTCCTCCGGGCTTTGTATATCTACAGACTTTACTCTTTGTTCTATTTCGCTTTTGCATTCGTAGGCTTCGTCATGAACAAGTTTTTTCGCTTGCTCGTCTCCACAAAGCCGCGTACTCAACATTGTATGTTTGCGAGCTATATGCATAAGTAGATCAATTACTTGATCCCGAGTGATAGTTAATGGCGCACGCAAAACGACTGATTGACAGAATCTATCGATCTTCTGACCGCGATCAAATAGCCAATGCATCGTTGGAGTAGTTAGAATTTCAGTTGCTGCAGCCATGTTTACTGTATCCCATCGCGGTGAACGCGTACTGGTTACTAGGCAGGATTGACTTATTTAGCTACTATATCTATTCTTTTCGGCAGTAAATCTGGCCACGATTTGTCTACATAGTGCTTGCACGATTCTTTGTTTTCCGGACCAAAAACTACCTTCCAGCCATTGGGAATGGCGGCGAATTCCGGCCAAAGTGAATGCTGCATTTCATCATTAACTAATACGAAGAAATGTTGATCTACTTCATCGAACGGGCTCTTCATCTCAATCTCTCCGTTTGCACGACACTACCTAATGACACCGAAGGAGTTCTGTATGGCCTACCTTGCGCGCTGTTGTCTGTCAGATGGATACAAAGTGCGGCTACTTTCAGGGCAGGCTTTTTTAGCCTCGGATCTTACTCCGTGATTTTCTTATAAATCGAGATCGCCTTGCTTCGTAGGTCCTGACTGATCGGCGGCGCCTGAATCGCACCCGCTTTTTTAGTCCCACTCTCTTTTGGGCAATCTGAAGGTAGGGCGTATATTTTTCTTGCAAGCCATAGCTTTGACAGCGCAGTCGGTGTTCTTGTCTCGATAACGTCAAATATAGATATATCTATATTTGAACGTTCTGAAACTTTTACGAGCTTTACAAGGGAAATACTGTCGCCACCGGCGTGGAAAAAGTCATCATCTCGACGCCCCTGGTGCGAGGCCAGCACTATTTTGAATAGATTTGAAAAGACCTCGAATATCAACGATAAGCAAGTATCGTTCCTTTTGTCTTGGAATGGTGAAGCAGGAGCGGACAATTTATTCCCACCAAAATCGTCGACGTAGAATGTGGCGTATTTACTACCGTGTTTACGTTGGAGTTTTTCAAAAACATGTTCGAGCCGAGGCGTCCCGTCGCGAGAGACAGAAACAAGTATGAATAGAACCTCACCATTTGAAGGATCTACTATTGAGAAAACGTTTTTGACATTTTCATCGGCTCGTTCGATTTCCTTGAGAACTTGATAGTCACTGCCGATCCCAGGTGCCCGCATCTCTAACGTCCCACTCTCTCGTCACACTCTGAAGCCAATGGTGGAATGGCCGAATACTCTGCATTGCATTGAGTGCCTCGCTATCTATCGACAGTTTTGACGGCAACTGCAGATTTTGTCAACGCTGGGCGGACGGTTGCAAATCGGTTGTAGGCGCTGCGCATGAGGAAGAAATTGCAAGAGAAGCGATCGTGAACTACGAGCCGCGCGAGGATCGGGAATCGAGGTTCAAACTGACCTATATCGCAGCTTCTCTTACAGCCACACGGGGCACTTTGAATGCCCAGAAACTGGACGCGGTCTTGGCATTCTGCCGCCCCTGTCTTTCAGACCAAGACCGATCCGGCTGTGGCTAGTTGATTGTTGCTACCCATTCGCCCGTAGCGGACTTCGAGAAGCCTACAACACGAGCTAAAGGCTGAGTTTGTGGTGACATCTTTACAGACGTCATGCAGGCCACACCGGGACCGGCGTCGCTTTTGTCACACTGGCCGAGCTTCAAGGAGATCTCGGGCATGTTGTTTCGATCCCAAACGAGTGATGAGGCGGCGTGCGCTTTACGAAATGCTGCCAGCGCCTGCTCCTCTGAGGGCATTTCGACCATCGGCACGGGGCAAAGTGATGGATCAGCTGAGATAGCCGCTTCCAGCTCGGCCTTGGATATTGCTTGAGCGTCCACGTCAGGTCCGGACGTGGCAAGATACGTGCCGGCAGCGCCGGCTGCGAGCCCGACGCTGGCGGCGATCAGCAAAAACATGTTCTGGTTCATTGCAGCCTTCCCGACAGGTTAGGTTCTGAGGTTGAACCAGAAGCGTTCCTTGACGCCCTTGTCATTCGGAATGTCGAAGAAATAGGGATTTGAACGTTGGGGTCGAGGCATGGTGACTTGGACCTTGCATCCGTTTTTACTCAGATTGTCCCGGTCGTTGTATAGAGTGCGCAGTTCGATATTTGCTCGAGCATTGGCGTCCGCGTTGCCGTACCGGGCGTGGAAGTCACCGCGGTTCTCGCACCGGTCGACGACCTGAACACATTTGTTGGGAGTCCGCTTCACCCCATCGCGACCGCTTACGCTGTAGCCAATCCTCGTTCCAGCCGTGCAATTCTCATATTGCTCGCGACCGGGTTTGCCCGCCATCGCCTCGTGGCAGATAGGCCAAGAGAAGCCGGGCTTCTTCATCGCGTTGATGAGCTTCGTCATCGGCGGTACGCAATAGGGGACGCCTTGCCACGACGGACTTTGGGAGGCGGCGCAGAGGAGGACTTGACAGCCCCAGGTGGCGTCTTGTGCCTTGGCGCCTTGGGGAGCAAGGGCAAGCGCGGCGAGACCGACTGTGGCGAAAAGCATACGTTTCATTCAGGGTCCTCATGATGGTTGCGGCGGGAAACAGCCGATCGACGAAAGCCGTGTCGATCGCGCGCTGGCGGGTGCACAATTTGAGCGAAATCCGTCACCTATCGGTCTGTCCTCCTTGGCTTCCTCCGAGCATCGATAAAGGGGGGCGAGATTTCGCTCTCGCGATCCGCGAGAAGATTGGCGTCCGCGATCGGCTGGCGGCCGAGCGTCTTGTCTACGGCTTTGCGCCGCCACTCGTTCATATCGAGAACGTAGGTCGCCCACATGCCATAGCGGGCTGCCATAGCGTACCGCTGATAGGCCAAGTACTGAGTGTTGTACGAATACGGCAAGGCCACGCGCGCCCAACCAACCCGAAGCATCTCTACCGCAATATCTTGCCCGCTCGTCGTGCAACGGGCCTGCGGGATGCCATCATGGCCATAGGCGATGACGCTACATTCGACAGGTTTGTTGCCGATGGTCCTTTTGAGCCAGGACTTTGCGAGTGGGCCGCAGGGAAAGGGCGAAGGTGCTTGTTGTCGCCGGCGGTCCAGCCACTTTGGGTCGAGCGCCCATTGTGGCAGCTCGCAGGCGTCTATATCGGCGAGGCGGACACGCTGGGGGAATTGTGGATACCAGAGGGTCCGGCCATCCATGACCGCGACGCGACCCTTGTAGACCGGATACGCGTGGGCCGGAGCGTCGCCCTGCCGCCGTCGGGTTGCATCGGGATTCCCGACGAGGTCAGCCGCGGTAGCTGGCAGAATGATCGCGGTGAGAACCGCGGTAGCGGCTAGGTATCGCTTCATTGATCCGCTTTCTTGTTTCGCGCATTCACCTCGCGGCTCAGAAGAATGGCCGGGTGCTGAACGTCTTCGAACTGCCAAAGGCCGGCGCGCTTATCGCGGGCAAGTTGCTCGGCCACGGCATAGGGAACGTGATAGGGCAGGCCCTCACCGTTGAGGGCCGCGAAGGCGTAGCCGCTCGTGATCAGCACATTCGCCAGATCGAGCCGGTCTTTTCCAACGGTCGCGTAGCAGACCACGTAAGCGATACCGTCCTTTTTAACGATCGGCGCGCAGACAGGCTTGGTGTCTTTGATGTATGCCGCGAGTACGGCAAGGGAGGCCTCGCCGCAATCGCGCTTCTGCCCGTGATTGTCCGTGTAAGAGGTGCCGCGCAGGCAGGATTGTGCGCCATAGAGCCGGTAGCGATTGCCATCCGACGTCCACGTATCGCCGGTTTCCAAGGTGACGCCAGGCAGCAGATCGAAATATCCAACTGGCGCGGCGGCGACGGATGTCGGAAAGAGGGCAAGAAGGAGAATGAGAACCTCTCTCATTGCCCCTTTACCCTTGGATCGGCCCACATCCCGAAAGAGCCTTTTTGCCCGATCTCCTCAGCTTTGGTGAGATCCGAGCGAGCGGGCGTTCCGTCTGGTTTCTGCGATAGGCGTAGCGCGCCTAGCGATAGCAGCTGCTCCTCGAACATATCCACGGAATCGAGACTGCCAGGAAAATTGTAGTAGCCGTAGCAAGTCGCGTTCTGAAGGGGTGCGCCTTGTTCGCTCACGAACGCGCGGCAAAAGACGACCTTTGGGTTTTGCAGCATGATTTGGAGCTGCTTCTGTGCAAAGTCGTCGCAGCTCCCGGCGAAGCCTTCACTACGGTTGACCATTTCACCTTTGCAGGGCTCGAGCCCATAGAGGCGAACCGTCGTCTTGTCGTCAACGCGGAAATCCGTGGGCGATACGGCCTTGAACCCGGCCGTGGTCGCGTAACCCTTGCGATCGGCGACTTTGCCACTTCCGTCGTAGTACTCGATCACCAGCACGGTCTTACCCGGCGCTGCCAGTGACTTGATGTAGTTCTTGTCGATGTCCGAGGCAGACAAAGCGGGTGTTGTCATTACACCACCTACGATTGCGGCAATGATGGTCCGTTTCATTTTCTAGCCCTTATCCAAATTGCTTCTACCGATCCCCCGGCAAAAGGGGGTTTCAGTGATCTGCAAAAAGTTGTATCGCTGAACCAAATCGATGTCATGCATGCACCAACTTAAACAGTTTCTGTTTCAATCACAACACCGCAAGTCAGGCGGAGGACGATGGAAAAAAGGGCTAGAAAAGCAGGCATTTCGGGCAGGTGCACTTTTGTCTGCGCCGCCCTTTTGTCACTGGTTTGGGGTGGGATTGCTCACGCCAAGGACGATAATAGAAATAACAATATCGCTAATAATCAAGGCCTTGGTCAAAATATCTTCGAGCCCACCCTTGCGACGAATTTCGAGGAGCGTTGGTCTGGATCCGAGCAAGAGTTCGTCTTTGGCGCTGACGGCGTTGTGAGACCGACGAGCGAAACGCAAGAGGACCTCCATAATCTGGGGGGATCGAATCAAATTGATGCACAAATAGGCCGCGCATCATCGGCAAATGATGACACCTTTCAGCATGGGGTTTCGCAAACTCCGACCGGAAACTTAGAGCAAATTGATGCATTCGAGCCGACTGAGGGCGGCCAATCCGAAGCACAAACTTGCGGTCCCTCTCCGCTGGGCACAGACGAAATCAAATCATTGGTTGTCCGGACGGCACGGAAATACAGTGTGGACGAGCGTTTTGCGACGGCGATCACCTGGGCGGAAAGTGGTTTTGACCAGAGCCGCAATTCACCAAAGGGCGCGCGCGGGCCGATGCAGCTCATGCCGGCGACGGCTGCGCGCTTTGGCGTCGAGGATATCTGTGATCCTGCTCAGAATATCGAGGGCGGGGTGAAGTACCTGCGCGCGCTCCTCGACGAGTTTCAAAACCCCCTTCTTGTTGCCGCCGCCTACAACAGCGGCGAGCAGCGGATTTATGAGCACGGCGGTATCCCGCCGTTCAAGGAAACCGTCGGCTACGTCGCCAAGGTGGTCAACTACCAGCTCGGGCTGCCGATGCCGTCGGCAAAAGGCAAGGCGAGAATAGCCGCTTCGCAAGCGGTCTCAGATGCGGGTGACAGCGGCGATGCCGGCGTCATCGCAGTGAAGAAAACCGGCACGTTTGTCGGTGGCGTAATGCACTTCTAAAGGAGAGATACATGCAGACGGGTGTACAGAGGGACAAATCCCAAGCGCTGAAGCTTGTGGTAATGTTCGGCATGGTAGCCGCCATTCAGGTTGTGGGCGCCGATATTGCTTTTGCGCAGGCAGGCGGCGGAGCCGGAGGCGCCTTTGCGCCACTTCAAACGGCCGTCCAGATGATCGTTGACTTCATCACCGGCCCGTTTGGTCGCCTGATGGCGATCATTGCTGTCATCGGCCTTGGCTTCCTCGCCTTTGCCGGACGTCTCTCGTGGTTCACAGCGGGTGCGGTTGTTATCGGTATTGGTCTTGTGTTCGGAGCCCCGGCGATCGTCGACCAGATGATTTCGTCCGTCGCCAGCAACTGAGCATGAGCGAGTTCTCCGACGAAAAGCCGGCTCTTACTCCGTTGGTGATCGGGTTAACTCGATCTCCTACCCTTTGGGGCGTGCCATACATGGCGGTGGTGCTGATCGTCGGGGTCACCATTATCGGCTGGCTGGCGACGAACCACTTCCTCGCGCTGCTCATCGCGCCGGTCGCTTACATCGTTCTGTTCTCGCTTTGCACCTGGGACAACAAAATCCTCGACGTGCTGCAGGTGACGTCTCGCAAGACGCCCCGCACGCCCAACAAGCGTTTTTGGGGCACCAACTCTTACGGACCGTGATCATGCTGAAAGTCGTGAAAGAAGAGCTTGGATTTGGACGGGTCGCTAGCAACGAGCGGCCCATGTCGACTCATGTCCCCTATCTCAGACAGGTCTCCGACACTGTGATCGGGTTGGAAAACGGTTCACTCTTGAGCGTCATCAAACTGGATGGGCTATTCTTCCAAACAGAAGACCAGGCTGAACTGAACATGCGATCCGTCGTGCAAAACACGATGATCCGCGCATTGGGGTCGAGCCGCTATTCCCTTTGGTCCACTGTAATCCGCCGCGAAGTCGAAACCGAGATCGGTGGCGCGTTCGACGAGCCATTCTGCGATCTGCTGAATAGGCGCTACGTTGAGCAACTGCGTCACAAGCGCATGTTCACGAACGAAATCTATATGACCATCGTGCGGTCTGGAATGCGGGGTGCTCTCGGCGTTGGCGACTCGCTAAAGAAGCTCTTCGACAAGGCCAGCAAAGACGCACGGGTCCAGCAAACCCGTGAAGATGTTTCCGAGCTTGAAGAGCTGATCGGCAACATCGTGCGGGACCTGCATAAGTACGGCGCCCGAGCACTTGGAATTACCTATCGTCGCAGAAATGACGACGAGGCGACGATCGAGGGGCATGAAAAGAAGGAACAGAGCGAACCCTATTCCGAACCCTGCGAATTCATCAATGCGATCCTGACCTGCGGTGTGCCGCGCAAAATGCGCCTGCCGCGCATGGGCATCCGCAACTACGTCGGCACGTCGCGGCTGCATTTCAGTAAGCGGACAATGCAGGCTCAGGCGGCCGTCGATGAAGACACCCGCTTTGGCGCACTGTTATCGATTAAAGAATATCCGCCCTTTACCGGACCGGGAATGTTGGATGGCCTTCTGCAGGTGAACCATGAATTCATTCTGACGCAATCTTTCACCATCGCCGACAAGCCGATTGCGCAAGAGCGGATAAGTCGTCTGCAACGGCAAATCAGGGCATCGGATGAATCCGGCAGCGCGGTCGAACAGGACATCGACTATGCGCTCAATAGCCTCATGAACCAGGAAGCCGTGTTCGGCTTCCACCATCTTTCGCTACTCTGCTTGTCCCGCGACCTCGCCGGCGTCAGCCGCACCGTGTCTGAACTCGGTGCGTGCCTGACCGACATGAACATCAATTGGCTTCGCGAGGACCTGAACCTCGAAGCGGGCTTTTGGGCGCAATTACCCGGCAACCACAGCTACATCGCCCGCAAGGCAATGCTGTCGAGTGCGAATTTTTCCGGTCTCTCGTCGATGCACAATTTCGCAACGGGTCAGGCTGATCGCACCCATTGGGGACTGCCTATCACGATCCTCGAAACAACGTCGCAAACGCCGTATTGGTTCAACTTCCATCGCCGTGACATCGGCCACTTCCTTGTTACCGGGCCGACCGGCTCCGGTAAGACGGTCGCATTAACGTTCCTGCTCGCGCAGGCGATGCGCGTTTCGCCGACACCAAAGGCCGTGTTTTTCGACAAGAACCGTGGCGCCGATATCTTTGTAAGGGCCATTGGAGGCTCGTACGAGGTACTGTCGCCGGGAACGCCGACGGGCTTCAACCCGCTGCAGCTTGAGAACACAGGCCCGAACCGCGAATTCCTGCTTCGGTTGCTGAAGGCAATGCTGCGCTCCGGAGATCGGAGCGAATTCAACCAGGAAGACGAGGATACTCTCGAACGGGCAATCGTCCGTTTGATGCAGGAGCCTGCCGCGGAGCGGAATCTGCCGAACCTGGCCGGATTGCTGGTCGGTCGGTCGCGGGCGGATGCCAACGATCTTCATTCGCGCCTTCGCCCTTGGATCGACGGCGAAAAGGCCTGGCTCTTCAACGCTGCGCATGACGTCCTCTCCTTCTCGGGCCGGAGTGTGTTCGGCTTTGACATGACCAACATTCTAGGAAACGAGGACCTGCGCACTCCGGCGCTGATGTATTTGTATCATCGGTTGGATGAGCTGCTGGACGGAAACCCCGTCATGTTCTTCATGGACGAAGGTTGGCAGCTCCTCATGGACGAGACCTTTTCGGCGTTCATCGTCGACAAGATGAAGACCATCCGCAAGCTCAACGGCATTGTTGGTTTCGGCACTCAGTCCGCGGCGGATATCGCCAAGGCAAAAGCCTCACACACATTGATCGAGCAGTCCGCAACCAACATCCACTTCCCGAACCCCCGCGCCGACGAAGAGAGCTACATCAAGCGTTTTGGCCTGACGGTGAAGGAATTCAACTTCATCAAGAGTACCCCACCCGAAAAGCGAACCTTCCTCATCAAACACGGCAATGACTCGGTCATTGCTCGGCTCGATCTCTCCACCATGCCCGATCTCGTGAAAGTGCTCTCGGGGCGCAAGAAGACGATCGAGGAATGCGCAGCGCTGCGGGAACGACATGGCGACGAGCCTGAAAACTGGCTGGCTGAATTCTGCGGATGGGAGAAGGCCGTATGAGAAAACGCCCTGCTTTGTGGGTAATTTCTGCACTGTCGCTTGTCGAAACCGCGCCGGCGCTCTCTCAGGTGCCCGTAATCGACGACAAAATTCTCAAGACCGACACCACGCGCGACCAGACGACGACAGAAATTGAGAAGACCGACAGTGATCGGTACGCCGTCAGCAAAGGGGTGACCTGCTCGATTTATCGACCTGGGAGAGGCGGCGATCCAGCCTCGGCAGCGACCGCCAATCCCGAAATTACCGGACTCGTGAAGCGTGTTGCTCAGGAGGAAGGTGTCGATGAAAAGCTCTTCATGGCGCTTGTCTACCAGGAGAGCCGCTTCAATCCTTGTGCCAAATCGCCCGTCGGTGCGATCGGGCTCTCTCAGCTTATGCCGGGCACGGCAAAGGACCTTGGAGTCGATCCCCACAATATCGAAGACAATCTTCGGGGTGGCGCGCGTTACCTAAAACAGCAACTTCGCCGCTTCAACGGCAACACCAATCTGGCGCTAGCCGCCTATAACGCCGGTCCTGGAAACGTGCAGAAGTATGGCGGGATCCCTCCTTTCAAGGAAACGCAAGGGTACGTCGCGCACATCACCCAAAAGTGGCTGCCAGCCTTCGGCGGTTCCGTTGTTGCCAATATCCCCGTGAACTACGGCGGTGGCTCGACGGCCTTCACCGGCATGCGCGACTCCACGATTAATTCCATGGCGACCTCTCAGGCGGTCGGCGAGAGCAGCGGAAACGTTGCGTCGTGGCTTCAGCAATTGGGCGGAATGTACAGCGGCACGGTCCAGGACAGTTGGGACCACAACTCCGGCGCTCGCAATGCCAACCTCGAAATGATGAACCAGGTCATCCGTCTTGGTACGACGATGGCAGATCTCATGAACTCTCGAAGTGCCGTCGATGTTGGCGGGCTGTCCGGATCGTCGCGCACAAGCGATTTCAGAGCCGACGATGACGAGCAGGACCGCGAAACGACTGGTCTTTGCGACCCACGGGAAGGGCTTGAATGGAGCCCGACGGAGAAGGCTTGCGTCCAGAAGCGTGAACGTGAGGCCAACGTAGAACTGATGTTGAACGCTCAATGAGGAGAACTGCGATGAGACGTTTAATTTTGACGGCCTATTCGCTGGCCTTTGCATCCACAGCTCTCGCCCAAGTTCCGGTCATCGACGGCGCCAATCTTAAGATTGCTCAGCAAACGTCGGCGACGACCGACAAGATTCTTGGCACTAACAAGGAAGTCCTGAAAACAGTCCAGGAGACGCTTCAGGCGGTAACCGGCGATCGCGGTAGCGACGCCAATCAGATGCAGAACCTTGCCGTTGGCAATGGATTCAGCGTCTCCCAAATGCCGTCCTTCGACAGCCTTATGTCAGGCGGCGTGCCGAATTTCGGCAGCATGGGCGGTGACATTGGCAAGGTCGCAACGTCCTTCATCAACGGCCTGCAACTCGTGAAGAACCTATCCGGCCAAGCAGGCAGCTCGTTCTCGGGCGACAAGTCGTACGAGGAAATGGTCAACACCGTTCTCGGTGTCGCCGCCCTCGTCACCGGCTCGCAAAAGGCCGTCCAGACCCGTCGCACGTCTTTCGAGCAAGCGGGTGAACACATCGGTCAAGCCAAGGATATCAAGGGTTCAATCGACCAGAATACACAGCTTCAGGTGCAAGCCGGCCTGACGGTCAACGAGTTGATCGGCGTGATGAACGGCGCCGTGTCGTCCCTCCAGGCCGATAACCAGCGACGCCTGACGGACATCTCCAACTCAAAGAAGGCACTCACCTACAGTGACCAGTAAAATCATCCTGACAGCAAAGGCTCTCCTTCCCGTCTTGGTCGCGGCCGGCCTCGCCAGCTGCGGCACGGCGGCGAAGGAGAAAACCGCGCCCTGCAAGAGGCCTGCCAACCTGACCTCTTACGCGTCGAATCCTCGCCAGGAATGCGGCCCGATGATGAGCATAAACGGCGAGGCCGCTGCGGGTTTCGCAGCGATCGACGCGATGGCGACTGAATGAGGACGGGTTCCCAGCGATGAACGATTTCCTTGGCGCGCTGCTGGATAGAATTGAACAGACTGGCGCAAATTTCTCAGCAAGAGCATACGGGATCGTTGGCGACGAGATCGTGCCGCTGCTGACCATCATGTTCATCGCATATGTGGGCTACTACGGGCTGCAACTCTTCATGGGGACCGCCCGCGTCAGCGTCAGCGAAATCATCGGGCGCGTGACCCGCATGTTGATCATCCTCGCGCTCGTGCGGGAGTGGGACTACTTTAACACGCTATTCTATTCCTGGCTGAACGACACGCCGGAAGATGTCGGCCGGGCGATCCTAACCGCCACAGGGACCGGGATCACGGAACCGACAAACGGCCTTTCGATGATCTGGAGAACGGCCAACGAAGCGGCGTCCGCGTTTGCGGAACAGTCGGGTTATTTTTCGGTGCTGCCGTCGATGGTCGGCTTCCTGATCATGTTTGCCGTCGCGGTTTTCATCGCCGTGGCATTGGCGATCCTACTGCTCGCAAAAGTGATGATGTGGGTCCTGATCGGGACTGCGCCGATTTTCATCGGCTGCATGCTGTTCGACCAGACAAGGGGCCTGGGCGTCGCGTGGTTCCAACAGGTTCTGATGTACGCGTTGATTCCGCTATTCGTTTATGTCGTGGCCGCGTTCCTAATCGCAGCAATGGACCCGGAGCTGACAAAGGTCAGTAGCGCCGCAAGCGAAAGGCGCCTTCAGCTCAGCGACATCTCCGCGTTCTTATTGCTCTGCGCCGCTGGCGCGTTCGTCCTCTTCAACATTCAGGTTCTCGCCCAAGGCATTACCGGCGGCGTCGCGGCCGGCCTCGGCAATGTTGCTCGTGCGGTCGGCCGGTTTGCGGGAATCTCAGCACCAATGTCCGCCTTGTCCGGAGGGCAAAGGCTGGCGGGTGCCGTCGGTAATGCTGGCATGCGGGCCAGGGCGCGAACCCACGAAGGCATGAAAGCCAACATTAGAAATGCCAGTGCTGAGGCGATGCAGAACCGCATCAGCAACAACAGCATGCCTCGCTGAGGGGCGAACGCAAGGGCTAGAACGAATGGCGGAAACAAACGAAACAGCTCTTCGGAGTTATTTTCAGGATGGCGATCGCTGGGAACAAGAGATCGTGAAGAAAGCCAAGCGATCGCGCACGCTCGCGTGGATGGTCACGACAATTTTCGGAGCGATAACCCTGCTGTCATTGACGGCTTTGGTGATGCTCGTCCCGCTAAAAAGTTTTGAGCCCTACATCGTCGAGGTCGACAAAAACACAGGCTACATGGAGGTCAAGACCGGTCTCACGCGCCCGGCGAACCTCACCGACCAACAGGCCGTGACTCAGGCGTATGTCGTTCGCTACATTCGATCGCGTGAAGGCTACGACCCCTTCGCCATCGAGCAGAACTTCGGCATTGCCGCCCTGCTGTCGACTGGCGATGCAGCCCGCGAGCTGCAGGAGCTCTACAGCGCAGCAAATCCCAACAATCCGGCAAAGGTCCTGGGCAAGAACAAGAAGGTGACCGTTGATATCAAATCTGTCACCTTCTCGAATGCGAGCACAGCCTTGGTTCGGTTTTCGACAACGGAAAAATCGGACACGGACTCCATCGTCCGGCATTACATTTCCGTCGTCCGCTATCGCTATACGGACACGCCGGCGACGAATGAATGGCGCTTCGAGAACCCCTTGGGCTTCCAGGTCTACAACTATCGCCGCGACCAGGAGACGGTGACACAAGGGGGCGCTGAGTGATGAAACGCTTCCTGCTTTCGGCCGCGAGCGCGGCCGCGATGATGACTCACGTCTATGCGGCGCAAGCGCCCCGTCCCGGCTCTCTCGACTCACGCGTAACCAGCGTCGTCTACCAGTCCAACGACGTCGTGAAGGTTTCGGCGACCTACGGCATTTCCACCATGATCATTTTTGACGAGGACGAAAAGTTCGAGACGATCTCGCTCGGCGACACCGACAGTTGGCAGGTTGCCCCGTCCGAGAAGGGCAACATCCTGTTCGTGAAGCCGATCGCGAAGAATGTCGCCACCAACATGAACGTTGTGACCAGCAAGAGGATCTACTTTCTCGAGCTCAACGACCATGCTCCGACCGACAGCAAGCAGGTGTTCGGGATCCGTTTCGTGTACCCCGAGAAGGACCTGAACGCATCCCTCCGCAAGGAGGCCGAGTACCGGGCGGCAAACCCGAACATTTCGAACATCGACAAGGCGAACGTCAACATCGACTATTCGTTTTCCGGCGACCCGGCGCTGAAGCCGGCAATGATCTTTGATGACGGCAAGAAGACCTTCTTCAAGTTCGGCAGCCGCGTTCCGGCGATCTTTGCGGTCCAGACCGACTTTTCCGAGACACTGCGAAATTTCAGGAAAGAGGGCGAATACATCGTCGTCGATGGTGTTGCGACGCAGTACACACTGCGCGACGGCAACCAATGGACCTGCATCTTCAACCTTCGCAAGCCCGACTTCGGCGCTCCGGACCCTGACATTCTCGGTCCAGCCCCCGACACAAAGGCTGCGAAACGTAGAAGGAGCGGCAATTAATGAAAATCAGCCCCGAACTTGAAGCCATGACGGCGGCCGACGAAACGGCCGTCAGCAATCGTCGTGTCGGTCGCAACCAATCCCTGGGCATGGCTGCCCTCATTGTGGGTGGAGCTGTGGCCGCCTACTTCGTCCTTGCCGCTGCCAACGAAAAGCCGCGTGACGTCGCTGATAGCGACGAGGAGTTTCAAACCACGACGTTCCGGCCACCATCCTTTGTGCGAGAAGAAGAAAAGCAGCAGCCGCAGCCCGAGCAGGAAATCATCAAGCTCCCTGAGCCTCCTGAAGCGGTCGAAGAAGCGCCAGTCGATACGACGGAGTTCAAGGTCCCAGCACCCCCTGAGGTGGTTGAACAAACGGCTGAGATTGCCCCTGTCGAGGAATTTCCCGACCGCTATAAGTCCGGCCTGATCTCGCTTGATCAAAAAGGAAACGGGACCGGCAGCGGAAGCCTGTCGGGCGAAGGGGATTCCGGACTGACTGTTGCCGGCGAGGACCGCAACAGCAAGTATCTCGCCGCGGCCTCGGGCCTTGCCGACCGAACCGCGAAGGCACGGCAGATCGAGCGGATCGACGCGATGATACCGGAAGGAACTTTGATTCCCGGAATTCTCGAAACCGCGATCAACAGCGACCTACCCGGTCAGATTCGTGCGATCACGTCGCAGGACGTTTATTCGTTCGACGGCCGGCGCGTGTTGATCCCGACCGGGACACGTCTCATCGGCGAATACCAGTCCGAGGTGACGCGCGGGCAGAAACGCATCTTTGTCATCTGGACCCGGCTTCTTCGTGACGACGGCGTCTCAGTGCGACTCAATTCAATCGGTGCAGACAGCTTGGGTCGCTCCGGTTTGACCGGCCATGTCGACAACAAATGGCGAGAGCGGTTCGGCTCGGCGATCATGCTTTCGGTCGTCGGCGCTGGCGCCAGCTTCCTGACGGGATACGGAAGCGACCAGGCGTTCGGTGACGACGATAGCGACGCACAGCGCGGCGAGGAATTGGCCCGCGAAACGATCGCCGAGACCTTCTCCGACATGGCGAACCAGGTCTTGGGCGAAAACCTCCGCATTCCTCCCACCATCAGCGTCAGCCAAGGCGAGCGCGTTTTTGTCTACGTACGTCAGGACCTCGATTTCGGCGCTATGTACGATGATCCTGTCACCGAAGCGATGAAGGAGATTCAGCGTGAACGCCGCGGCCGGTAACGCCAGTACCATCAGGCGCGATCCGCATTACTTCCTCAATCGCGCCCTCGAACCGATCCAGCATTTTCTTGATGACCCCAAGGTAGTGGAGATCGCGGTCAACAAGCCGGGTCACGTCTACGTGGAATGGTTCGGCGCCAATCACATGGAGCATCACCTGATCGAAACGCTGACGGTCGATGAAATCCAGAACATCGGTGAGCGCGTTGCGGCGGCAACCAATCAGTTTATCAGCCGTGCCAAGCCGATCCTCAGCGCCGCGCTCCCCACTGGTGAGCGTATCCAGATTGTGCTGCCGCCGGCGGCACCCGAAGGCGGCTCCATCTCGATCCGCAAGCAGGTGGTCAACAACTTCACGCTCGAGGAGTATCGCGATAACGGCTCACTCGAAAAGGTATCGGTGGCCGTGGGGGGCATCAGCGACATTGACCGGGAGCTGATCGGACATCTGCGCGCAAATCGGATCTATGAATTCATCCATACCGCCATCACCAAGCGGGTCTCCATCCTGATTAGTGGCGGTACTTCCTCCGGTAAGACGACATTCCTCAACGCTTGCCTGAGGAGCGTGAACTCAAATGAACGCATCATCACGCTCGAAGACACGCGAGAGCTATTCCCGCCGCAAGCAAACGCGGTTCACATGATTGCATCGAAGGGCGACCAGGGCACAGCGGATGTGACCATACAAAACCTGCTCGAGTCATCGCTGCGCATGCGTCCCGACCGCCTGTTTGTCGGCGAAATTCGTGGTTCCGAGGCATTCGCTTTTCTGCGCGCGATTAACACCGGCCATCCGGGCAGCATGTCCACGGTCCATGCGGATACGCCTATGGGCGCCTATGAGCAGCTCGCGATGATGATGCAGCAGGCCGGCATGTCGGCCGGTTTCTCCAAGCAGGATCTCATGTCGTATATCCAGATGGTGATCCCGATCGTCATCCAGCTCCGCCGGGAGGGCGGCAAACGCGGCGTTTCTGAGATCTTTTTTGCCCGGACTGAAACATGACAAAGGGGCTCCAGGCCTTCTATCTCCTCTTCTGTATCGGGATAGCGTTCGTTGTCTGGATGCTTGGGTACGGCCTGGCGCTTCAGCTCTTCTATAAAGATGGGCGAATTCTCGAAACGACCATCACCAGCAATCCTTTTGCTCCAATCCAACAGTTCTGGCTCTATCGGACGAGCCCTTCCCTGCAGAAAGTCGCGCTTGGCTCGATCGCGCCGGCACTGCTGGTCGCCGGTCTTGTCGCTTACATCGGTCTCAAGCCGATCACCAACCCCCTTGGAGACGCTGCTTTTCAGGACATGGCCTCGCTTCGACGAGGGAAATGGTTCCGCAAGCAGGGCCATATTTTCGGCCGCATCGGGCGGAGCATTCTTCGCACCAAGGACGACCGGCATCACCTGATCATCGGCCCGACGCGCTCCGGCAAGGGCGCCGGATATGTGATCCCGAATGCGCTCATGCATGAAGGTTCGATGATCGTAACCGATCTCAAGGGCGAGGTGTTCAAGGCAACCGCGGGCTATCGGCGCCAGAACGGAAACCAGGTCTTCCTGTTCGCACCGGGCTCGGAAACAACCAATCGCTACAACCCGCTCGATTTCGTGCGCTCCGAGCGCGGAAATCGAACGACCGACATACAAAACATCGCCAGCATTCTCGTGCCTGAAAACACGCAGTCGGAAAACTCAGTCTGGCAAGCGACCGCACAGCAAGTCCTTGCCGGCGTGATCAGCTACATCACGGAAAGCCCCTTCTATAAGGACCGGCGAAATCTCGGTGAGGTCAACTCCTTCTTCAACAGCGGCGTCGATCTGCAGGCGCTCATGAAGTACATCAAGGAAAAAGAGCCCTACCTGTCGAAGTTCACCGTCGAGAGCTTCAATTCCTACATCGCTCTGTCTGAGCGGGCCGCCGCCTCGGCCCTGTTGGACATTCAAAAGGCGATGCGGCCTTTCAAGAACGAGCGGATCGTTGCGGCAACAAACGTTACCGACATGGATCTGCGGGCAATGAAGCGCCGGCCGATCTCGATCTACCTGGCGCCAAACATCACCGACATCACTCTGCTGCGTCCGCTCCTGACGTTGTTCGTTCAGCAAGTGATGGATATCCTCACACTTGAGCACGATCCCAACTCCCTCCCCGTGTACTTCCTGCTCGACGAGTTTCGGCAGTTGAAGCGGATGGACGAGATCATGACGAAGCTGCCCTATGTGGCCGGCTATAACATCAAGCTCGCCTTCATCATCCAGGACCTGAAGAACCTCGACGAGATCTACGGCGAAACCTCGAGGCATTCCTTGCTCGGCAATTGCGGCTATCAGCTCGTCCTCGGCGCCAATGACCAGGCCACCGCCGAATATGCGTCCCGGGCGCTCGGGAAGCGCACGATCCGCTACCAGTCGGAATCGCGCACGATCGAACTGTTGGGTCTGCCCCGTCGCACGAAGGTAGAGCAAATTCGGGAGCGCGACTTGATGATGCCGCAGGAAGTCCGGCAAATGCCGGAGAACAGGATGATCCTGCTCATCGAGGGACAAAGGCCGATATTCGGAGAAAAGCTTCGCTTCTTCCAAACGCAGCCGTTCAAATCGGCAGAGGCGTTCTCTCAAGCACACATTCCGCACGTGCCAGACGTCGAATATCTGGCGCCGCAGCCCGTGCCGGCGACGACTCCGGACTATGCCAATGGCAGAGACCCGTCCGCTGATATGGCCCCTCTTCCGCCCGCCATGGAGGAGAAGCCGGCCACCGCTGTCGCGCCGGTCGAGCAAGATCATCCAGTAGATGCGAAGGATGAGGCACCCGCCAAGCGCACCGTCAACCAAAAGGCGCTGAGGCCGAAGGCAAAGGCGACGGCTGCGAAGACCGACGCGGAAGCGCCCGCTAACCTGATTGTCATGGAAGCCCGGATCAAGGCGATTGAAGAGGGTTTGAAGCCGCGGGCCGTCCAGCTGAAGACAACGGTCGAAACAAAAGTCGACAAGCTCGGCGACAGGTCACCCATCACGCGTCGCAACTTCATGGATATCTTCGACGCGACTGTACCTGATCCCGTCGAAGTTGGCGTGGCGGCCGAATAGCTGTCAGTAGACGGCTTCCGACCCCTTGCGGCCGCCCGATGTAGCGCCGGCCGGACCTATCGATGCCGGGTCGCTCCTTTGAACCTGACCCGATAGCCAATTTTCACCGCGTCACTGCATTCTAGCGACGCTTCGATGCATGCTGCTAGGAAGGAGTTTTTCGCGGAATTTGTATACTCTGAATGGCGCAATGCAGCGCGACAAGCCTCAATTGCTCGAGCCTGCTGCACTCCATGGCTCGGCCATTCATTTTCCAAGAAATCCAAGGCATCGTAGGGGCCGCAGAACTGGCGCGGCATACCGTTTTGCAGCGTCACCCACACTGGAATGCGCCACGGTGCTTCTTTCATTTTCGGACCTCCTCAAAGGTCGTACTGAGAACCGCCAGACCGCCAGCTTCGTTCCGCAGGCTACAATGATTCTTTTAGCTGGGTCACGCTCTTGCTACGCGCAAAATGCCCTTCAAGTCTACCGGGTCGTTCGACCCGTTGCGACCTAGACAAGCTTTGTGTTCTGTCGGATACAACGGTCTATGGAAACACCCGCAGCGTCCCCTTCCCGAAACAACCTCACTGCCTTTGGTGGTGGTGCTGCAATAGGTGCTATGGGAGGGCTCATCGGCCTCGGCGGGGCCGAGTTCCGACTACCGCTGTTGATCGGTGTTTTCCAGTTCGCCGCTTTGGAAGCCGTAATCATGAACAAGGCGATGAGCCTGGTCGTGGTTGCGGCGGCCCTGCCGTTTCGGACAAGCACAGTACCATTCGGCCAGATCGCAGCACATTGGCCGATCATTGTGAACCTTCTGGCTGGAAGCCTGCTGGGGGCATGGCTCGGCGCTGGATGGGCCGTTCGGCTTCGATCCGAGACGCTGTACAAGATCATCGCCTGCCTCCTGGTGGCAATTGCCATCGTGCTGCTTTTTGGGCACGGGCTAACGGCAGGCCAGCCGCTTTTCAGCGGCACGGTACAGATGATCGCTGGCGTCATCGCCGGGTTCGGAATCGGAATTGTGGCGTCTCTGCTCGGCGTGGCGGGCGGAGAGCTGCTGATACCGACCTTGGTCCTGCTCTTCGGAGCCGAAATAAAGCTTGCTGGCAGTCTCTCGCTCACCGTCAGCCTGCCAACCATGGTTGTCGGCTTTATGCGCTACAGCAGAGATCAGAGCTTTGCCGCGCTCGGACGCAACCGAACGTTCATGATCATCATGGCCGCTGGCTCGGTCGCTGGCACGTTCATCGGAGGCAGGTTGCTCGGAATTGTGCCCGATGCTGTACTGTTGCCTGCATTGGCCGCGATCCTTCTGATTTCCGCGTCGAAGATCGGGCGGCACCAGTAGCGTGACCGCTTTCCAGCCATCGAAGACGTCCAGGTCAAGTTCCGACCCAAGGGGACAATCGCCTCCTAGCCAGCCTGCGCTCCGCGCAGTAATTTAGCCATTCCCCAGCATGTTCGCGGTCGACAGCACATGGCTGCCTCCCTCTACGACCCCATAAACGTCTATAAGCCGCTGGCGCCGGACATCGGCATCGTCGATGGCCCATTAGAGTATTTGACTGTCGGTGGCATCAGGTTGCCGCTTCCCTTCACGAACCGAATGACTGTGGCGCATCACTCCAACGACGACCTCTTCCTTCATTCGCCGATCAAGTTCGATGAGAAACTGGCCAAGGAGCTGCGCGGCTTGGGTCGGGTTCGTCATCTCGTGTCGCCCAACCAGTTCCATTATGCGCACATCGGGGAATGGGCGAGAGCGTTTCCCGAAGCGATCGCCTGGGCATCTCCACGCGTGCGCCGGCGGGCACGGGCACGGCACGTGGATTTCGACGTTACGAGAGACTTCGACGTCACGGCGCCGGAAGAATGGCGTCGGGATATCGATCAGCTTCTCTTTCCTGGCGGCTACTTCAAGGAGTTCATTTTCTTCCACAAGGTCTCAAGAACGCTGATCCTGACCGACACGATCATTAACATCGAATTGGGCAAGATTGACGAGCCATGGCGAACAGTCACCAAGCTTGCCGGGATGCATCATCCCTACGGCCAAATATTCTTCGGTATGCGCCTGCCGCTCCTCGCCCAGCGACGGAAGGCGAACGCGGCGATCAGCAAGATCCAATCATGGCGACCGCAGCGGATTGTGCTCAGTCATGGACGCTGCTTTGATAGGGATGCTGACAAGGTTGTCCGAAGGATATTCGGAGCACTAGACACGAGATAAGTGCGATCCGCTTTTCCCTCACACCAGACCTGAGCCAAGCGGCTGCCGAACTTCCACTCACCCCCTAAGCGGTCAGGGCCTGCGTTCAGATCGGTACAGACACCGACCTCGAAAAAACCGATCCGTCAGAACGGCCAGAAGCCTGCAAGATAGGTCGCCGTATCGTTCAGCCAAACCATCGTGTCATGATACCAGGTCATGACCGATTCATAGGCAACCTGGACGAAACCTAGAAACATCACGAACACGATAACCGCGCCGAAGAACTTACCGAACCCTTCGTCACCTTTGGGGTCGTTGCTCTGGATGACGTATTGTTGTCGGTTGTCGTTCAGCATGTCCCTTTAACGGTCCCGATCGTCGCGGTCGCGTTCCTTCTGTTCTGTCTGTTCCCTCTCAAGCTCCTCGAGACGAGGAATATGCTGCTGTGCGGGGTCAGTTCGTGTTGTTTCTCCGCTACGCTGCGCGGCTTCCCGATCCTTATTTAGACGATCCTGCAGGCGATTTGTAGCCTCCACAGCAGCAGCGAGGTCGTGAGCTTCTCGCGCGTCATTGTCGAGCGCCGGCCGATCTTCTTCCTCGCCGCGCAAATCGCGCTGTTGCTCATCGATAACATCCGCGGTCGAAGGTGCCGCTTTCGTCGGTCGATCGATATTGGTTTCCGCCTGACCAATGGCTCGCTGCAGATCGGCATCTTGCTCGGCGACTTCTCGAACGTAGCTGTTGCCTTCGACAGCCAATTGCGCAGCACGCTCCAAGGCGTGATCAAGCCCGGCCTGCATTGCCTCCTTGCGGTCGGCAGAAAATTCTCCGGCCTCAATCCGATCGAGACCGTCGCGGTAGTGCTCAATGTCGACCAGGGCATCATTGCCGGCCTCGACGACCCCTTGTCCGTGTTTCGCAACTGCCGCATTCCATTCGGTATTGGCGGGGTAAAGTGGCTCTTCGCGCGGGTCCTCCACGCCCCGCTCGGTCAATACCTCCTTGCGCTGCTCGTAGAGCTCCACCAGCTCACGCTTCTGATTGACGAAATCCCGGGCCAGGCCCGCGACTTCATCAAAGTCTGCCCGATCCTCGGGCGCGACGGAGCGCTCAAGCTTGAACAAGGCCGTCTCGACCTTTTTCTCGTACACCTCAAATTCTGCTCGTGACGTTTCGCGCAATTGCTGACCCTCCAGAACCATCTCCTCCAATGTAACCAAATTGGTGCGGAAATTCGATCCGAAATCTGCATGAATTACGGTGGCGCTGGTTTCCGTCTGCGTCGCCAAAAGTCCAGATTGCAAGTATTCTCCATGCCTTGCGGCATAGGTAGCGGTTTGCTGATCCCCACTCGCCAAAGCGATTTTTTGCCACGAGCCCTGCACCTTTATGATGTATTGCCGGCTCCTGTCGCTCTTAGGGACCGTCCGTCGGCCGCTGCGCTTGGCGTCATAGCGCGCCTGCGCCGCCTCGCTCGTCCCGACATGCTCCGTGCGGCCTTCCCGGTTCACCGGTTGAACCTGAGTGCGCGTGAATGCCGGGGGGCTGGCAAACTCACGGCGATCGGTCATCTCCATCTCGATGCCATGGTCGCGCGCCTTCTCGGCCATGACTGATCGCCATTCCCGGAACACTGCCGGCGTCGTTTCGATGCGATCACCGGAGTCGGATTTCATGGCGACGATCGCATGAGCATGAACATGCGGACGCTTACCCCCCGCGCCTTCTTCCTTCGGGTCGCTCTCCGGATCGTGCATGGAAAAGACATAACGATGTCCTGCAAACTGGTGTGCCAGGAATTCGCGCACCGCCCCCTCGAATGCCGCAACGTCGGTTCCGGCCCGCGCCGACATGATAACGTGCATCACGTCTCGGCTCTTCCGGCTGTGAAGCTCGCCGCGCCATTCCTTCTGTACCAGGTTAGCAGCTGTCTTTTCGTCAGCTATTTGTCGACCGCTATCGTCGCGGAGGTCCCGATATCGTTCGACGAGGTCGCGCAAACGGCTGGCTCCGAACTCGACGCCATTGCCGTAACCATGGAACGAGAATTTAGCCTGTGCGTCACGAGCGGCCGCGCTGGTGTCGTATCGGCTCTGGATGATTGCTGTAGCCTTTGCGTCGCCTGTCAGCCGTTCCCCCTGCCCGCTCCTGAGCACTACAAGCCCTTGAACGGTAAGAGAGCCGTCGTCACGTTTCTCCACGGCATAGGCATAGCGGCGATCGCCGAAGCCGCTCGCCAATGAGTTTCGCACCAGCTCGTGCATTGCCGCGTCGGATGCAAAGGCCGAAGTCCCAATCTCGACCGTAAAACTCCCGATGTCTCGACTTTCTGCCCGGTTCTGAAATAGGTGATCCCAATCACCCCGGACACGGGCAAGATCTTCGCGACCGTCCAGGAATCGGCCGCTCTCGTCCTCGACCTTAAGCTCCCCGGCGCGAGACACGTAATTCAACATTGCACCCACACGAGCCCCGCCGCCATAGGACGCCATTTTCACAACCGCCGGCTGGCTGCCCTTCGCGACTGCCGCTAACCTGACATCCATGGGACGGCTCGCGGCTTTCGGCAGCACCCCTTGCGATCGAGGCGCACGCCGCCCCTTCTCTGGACCCCTCGGACTGCCAGAAGCACCGGAGCTGCCACCTCCACCAGCCGAGCCTAGTTGGGCCAACTGGCTCAGGCGCTTCCGCATCTCCTCCTCAGCCGAAGCACGACGCCCACCAGACGACATTTCATGCACGAGCGCTGCGCGCCGCTGCTCCCACTCACTGGTGAATGCGCCAAAGAAGATTTCCAAGCGCTACCTCTCCCCTCGGCGCTGATAACCAGCGCGCCGGGTCAGAGCACGGAGCTCGCTCATGACAGCGGCTTGAACCCGCTGCACGTTCTCAAGGTTGATGTCCAATTCGCTCGGATGGACACCCCGACCGCCATTGAGCGTCCGCGCAACCTGGTTCAGGTTGATGCCGATCATCCGCATGTCTTCAAGCAAGGCCGCCATAACCAGGCGATCATCGGCGGTCAGGATTGGACGAACGCCCGCCCCTTCCAAATTCAGGGAACGGAAAAAACTGGAGACTGTCATGCCGGCGGCAGCCGCGGCCGTCTCGATCGCCGCATGTTCGTCATCCGTGACGCGCACGTGCAGAGTGCGATCCTTCTTCGGCGGCTCAAGAAGAGCGCTGAATTTTTCCTCATCCATTCGGCCGTTGGCCCCCTACTGGCGCTTGCGACAAATGATCGAGGGCTCGTCCCTCGATTGTAGGAAAATGACGTAGCACATTTTTCCGTATCCTGCCACTCTCAATATATAGGTCAATTTATCGTAACAACTTCGAGCCGCACTCGCTCCGCTCGCCCATTCAATTCCTTCAGACCGGGACTTCGCCCGGTCGTTCATTCGTGGAAACGCTCACCAGGGTTCACCTCCGAAATCCGCTTCTGAAGGCCTTTGTCTGCCCCTCGTACTCAGCCGCAAGGGACGCTCCGCTCTTCGCCCTTGCCGCTTCCGTGCGAGCGTCAAAGTCGGCCTTACGCGGCTCCGGGGTTCACTAATCTGGCGGCGCCTGCAGGAGCAACCGCAGGGGCTTCGTGTGAAAACTCCACACGAGTTAGCACCACGAAGATTCCACACGATGTAGTCACATAAACATACCGACACATCATGGGGATGATTATTCACATGGTGCGGACTTGGTTTAATGGCAGAGATGGACTACACCGCATGGTAGTAGCATGTTGCGAAATCGTGTGAGCGATTGCTCACATCATGTGTGCGTTCTCGGCCCTGAACAGCCGCGCCGGACACCCAACTAGCGGCCGAGATATGTATCGGTTGGCAAGAGGAGTTGTCACATATGCCTCTATGCATTTCAGCGGTGAGCGGCAAAGGCGGAGCCGGAAAGACGACGGCGGCAATTCTGATCGCAGGAGAATATGCCCTTCAGGGAAAGCGCGTCCTTCTCGTCGATGCGGACGGTCGGCAAAACCTGCAGGAATGGTGGAAACGCAGCGAAGCGAAGGACAACCTTCCTGAAAACATTGAGCTGGTCACCGCAGCGCGCCAAACCGCCGTCGAACAGCTTCTGGAAAATGACGCGAACAGGTTCGATGTCGTCCTGATAGACTCTCCCGGCCAGGACACCGTTCTGAGAGATGCGATCATCACCGGATCACATATCGTGCTCACGCCAATCCAGCCGAACCAGGACGAGATCAAAGCGGCGGGACAGGCCGCGGCTGACACGGCGGATATCTCAGACAAAGTAGGACGACTGATCCCCCACGCCAATTTAGTCACCAGGATAACGTTGCCGGCCAGAGCACTTGAAGCGTATCGACTGATCAGACCTTTTGTGGAGAACCTTCGGGAAGGTGGCTACGACTCCTATCTGCTCGAGACCGAACTGATGGAGCGCAATTGCTATCGTGAGATCCGAAATGGCTACGGTACTTTGCAGATGCTGGACCTCACGGATCCGGTGAAAAAAGCGAGAGCCGAAGTGATGAGCCTGGTTCAGAACATCGAAGACCTTCTCTCCGGACAGAAAGTGGTAGCGGCCAATGGCTAAGGGTCAAACAACGGTTTCAGACTTTGCGGTCGCACCGCGTCGCAGCCGTACAGTGGACCCAGCTGCGAAACAGGATGATGCTCCCCTGAGCTCGGAGCGGCCGTCAGAGGAACCTGGCGCTGAAAACCAGCCTCATGCACCTGCCTCCCATGTTGAGGCTGAACAAAGGCCAAGCCGCTTGATAGCGCCGACAGAGGAAGCCCGGCGCGAGCGGTCGGTGAGCAAAGCCCTACAACGAGAAGATTCGAGAGTTCGGCTGCGTGACCTGAAGAGGGCGCACGATCGCGAATCCAAACATTACGTCAACTGCCCATTGAACTATGAGACGAAGAAACGGCTGGAAAGAGCGTCCTTCGAGAACGACGTGAAGATGACCAAGATCATGCAGGCGGCAATCGATCAGTACCTCAAAGATAACGGCTATTGATAGAAGGTCGACCGCCGTTTCGTTCTCTTCGGCTGGCTCCTCGAGGCGCCTCATCCCGGCCGCCCGACGACATGAATGAAAGCCTCACCGAGAGCATATTGCCTCAAGAGGATCCTGCTGACGCCATGCCCGAGACGTTGCGTGGCCAACGGACGTTGAAGCGAGACCGCAGCTGCTCGCATGGGCGAAATCGGACATCATTGAGCATCGTGTTGGCTCTGAGTTGAACGTCAGACGTTGCTTTCGAGTTTCCGACGAAGAACTCGCTTGCGAGCTGGCGGCGCGACTCGCCCTGACAGCGAGAGAGAAATTGCAGCTGTTTTCAATGAAAATCCCGAAGGTTGGAGATGGTAGCCGCTAAGAATCGCTAATTGCGTTTTTCTCCTGTTTGCTCTCTCTTAGATGCAAATAGGCTCGAAGCTCCGGGCAATGTTGAAGCATTTCGGTTCACCGTCTGAAGGAAGCTCACCATCGAAAATAACCCCCAAAAAGATAGTGGACTCCGAAGCGTTCATCTGAGATGGAGCAAGGCAAATCGATGCAATTTGGTGCGGAGTGGCTGCCGAGGGCGGCTTGCATAAGAGGGTATGATCGGTGAGTGATTTAAGCAGCTATTTGAGCGCGCGGCATTTAGTGGAAACCACCGATCCAGAATTGGAGAGGCCCGTCTATCGCAAGACTGGCTTCGACGGCATTCAAACATCGCACGAGATGGACGAGCGCATCTCAGCCTTTCTCAAGAAAACTCGCGAAGCAAAAGGGCTCTCCCGTGCCGAACTGGCCCAGCTGCTTGGACTTTCCGTGTCCGTCTATGGGAGATACGAGCGCTCTGAGTCCCGCATGACGGTTCCTCGCCTTATTCATCTCTGTGAATTGATGGGCTTCATGCCGATCGATATGATTTTCGAAACCGCTCCCCACCTGTGGGGCAAGACACCGGAAGAGGCAGAGGATCGCCGGACGCTAACCAGGCTCATTGAACGCTTACCGCATGATACCATGCGCGATCTGATCGGGCTGCTGAAGCGCATGACGCCGGCGGAACCGTCGGCGGACACTGTGGCTACGAGCAGGGGTGAAGGCCGCTAAGCATCCTGGTTGCTTCCTGCTCTTGGATAATAGTTGCAGCTATCACGGTGTCAGCTAAGACCCCGAACGCGGGCACAATTGGGACTGACCTCTGGAATCGGCTGGAATTGGCGGCGGAGCTGTGGTTCAACGAAGGACTCGCTGGCCTTCGAAGCGAAGTCAGCAAACCACAATTCCGTTTGTTTCGAACCGTTCAAGCATTTTTTGGAGCAGGTTGTTTTCCTGCCGAAGCCGTCGCGCGAGCAGCCCTTTCAGACGGCGGTTCTCTTCCTCGAGCGCGGCAAGGTCGTCAATTGTTTCGGGAGTAACGATAACCGTCCGGCTGCCAATAGGACGACTAAGGCGCGCTGAGCCCTGGCGCTTCAGCTTCGTTTTTTGTGGGATAGCCTTCGGGCGATCCACTTCCAAGGGTAGGATCGGAGCAGAACCGGAAAAAACATCAACGCTACCAGCGCCGCATTCTGTCGGGTCCGCCAGATCTGCGATTGGGGCAGCAGCCTCGATTACGGCGCCCTCGTTTGGCAAAACTTCTGCAGTGGTCTCTGGAGAAGGCAGCTCCATGCGCTGAGCCGGTTTGAACAGATGCGGTGCTTCTGTCTCCGCAGCGCGCACGAGGGCTTTGAGGTCCGTGTCTCCCCAAATTGAAGTCTGGCTGGTAGTCGACCGCCGGCGAGCCGATTTGACTTCGACGATAAACTTTCGCTGTTGCGGTTTCATGCGGCTCCAACGTTTAAGGGTGGGATATCATTTTACGGCGTGTCATACCGCCCGAGCATTTGTTTGAGCTGCGTGTTCTGCAACCGCAACTTTTCTGCAAGCCGGCGTCTTAGTTGCCTGGTGTCTTCGTCCAGTGCGGTCATCTGATCGACGAAGGTCATCGGCAGCTGTGGGGCACCGGAACTGCGATCTCCATACTCGACGACTTCGGCCACTGCAACATCGCCAGCGCTCGTTTTCCGGCTGCACCTCGGCCTTTTCGTCGGCGGAAGCCGTGGCGGTCCGGCGGGTTCCGGAAGCACCACCTGAATGCTGGCAGTTAACCGGTCGACTGTTGCATCGCGCGTCCCGTCACCTTCGTCAACCACAGCAACTTCGGTGTCGATGTTCGGAGCGTCGAGACTGCTTGCCTCCTCGTTTGGGGCCTCCACAATCGGGTCGGCAACTTTGTCTGCCGGGTCCGCGGTCTCGATTTCAGGAGGATTTTCCGGCGCCTTGACCGTTCGTCCCAGGGACGCCAGCTGGACCAGATATTTCCATGGTGCTTTCATAGTGCGCCGCCAACCCGATCAAATGGCACCGGCATCCTCGGCAGCAGCCCTCAAAGGAACTCCAGCCAGAATGCGATGACAAGGGCCAATCAGGCTATCCGATCGGCCCTCTATCAATTGATCAGGCAAGGCCCAACCGCTTGCGCAGGTCGGCGTTCTCGGCCCGCAGTTTTTCGGCCAGCGCCTTGCGCAGCTGCGCGTTCTCTTCTTCGAGCTGGAGAAGGTCTGCGATGTCATCGAGGACTGGAGCTGGAGCCGCCGTCGTTGTTGGCTGCTTTGGCCCGCGGGCTCCTCCGGCGCCCTTGGCGACCTTCTTTGCCCTGGTCTTGCCAGTGGCCGGCGCCTCCGCCGAGAGGTTCCCTTCCGCCGACTTGTCTGCACGCTTCCTGCGTCCCCTCACCGGCTGGGCAGCGGCTGCCTCCGGTGATTCAGCAGTCGCGTCCGCAACGACATTCTTGGGTCGCGGCCCCCGACGCTTCTTGGGCGGCGCGACATCCGCCGGCGGTGCGGTCGCCACGATTTCGGTATTACCCGTATTACTCTCGTCTGCCATGGGTGTTTCCCCTCTCGAACCGATCATCCTTTTCCATTGGGCGGAAAGCAGAGTCAACAATCGCACATCGCGACAACACCTATTCGCCGGACGTTGCAGGCGCGAGCAGTTGTGGGACGTTCAGTGACGTATGTTGGGAGCCCTCCTGTTGAGTTCCGCGCGGATCCATCATAAAACTGATCGCGCAAAAGCCGAGCCTTAATCTGTTTCCCGTTCGCCTCAACGAGGGACCGACGATGCAAACGATACTCGCGTCCCGCCTGCCAACCGGTTTAAATTCCCTCCGTCCCGCGCCAACCGCAGTCGTTCAAGCTGGCGCCATCTGCTATCGCAGGGCGCGTGGAGCTGACGGATATGATGTTCTGCTGATTTCTGGCAGGACAAACCGGCGCTGGGGCATCCCAAAGGGACACGTGGAAGCCGGAGAAACGACGAAGGCCGCCGCTGCTCGTGAGGCATTTGAAGAAGCGGGCGTAGTAGGAGCTCCCACAGAACATTCAGTGGGTGGGTTCACGTACCACAAGGATAGCAGCGCCCTACTCTACCGGGTTCGCGTACACCTGATCGCCGTGCACTCGATCGCTTTTGACTACCCGGAAAGGGATGTTCGTTCGAACCGCTGGGTGCCTGCTTCAATTGCGGCGTACGAAGTGGGGCAGCCCGGGCTTCGGAAGCTGCTTGTCCGCATACTGGGATAATTGGATACTTCGCACTCAAGGCGCGCTAGGCGCGCCTACATCATTTCCAGTTGATACATTATGCGATCACTTTTTGGCCCGAACGTGAACAACACAGCAACTAGCCGTGCACTGGCTTCCTACGCTATCGACCTCACCAAGGTGCTGGAGCGCGCCGACATGAATTTCGCCGCTAACCTTCGTGGGTACATGGCAGATCGCATTAGAGCTGCCCCGTCGACCCTGTGATTGTAAACGCTCTCCCAACCGGATGGAATCAGGGCTTCTCCGCAAACCCGTACCAACACGCCGTCACATGGCGATTACCTTTGCGAGTAACGAGCCGATCAGCCGATCGCTTTTGTCGATCATTTAACCATTGGACGTCAGGTAATCATAACGAAGCCGCAGTAAGCATCGGTCAACAATCGGGGATTGATCGATGAGCAGACTTAACAGATTGGAAAAGGCGCAGAAAGCTCTGCTGGAGGCGCAGTTGCGGCAACTAACGGTACCGTTCTGGCGCCAGGGTACAGAGTTGCTTAAGATCGGCGGCGCGATCGCCGCGCTGCTCATTGTTGTGGTAACAGGCTATTTCCAGATTTCCAGTGCAATCTTGACGAGTGAGCGTGATAGGCTGCAGATCCAGGTGAATACGATGAGGGATCGACTCTCCTATATGACGACTTATGTCGCCGATCTGCGGAGAATCCCAGAGAGCTTCTCGAGGGAAATCGGAACGGTCAAAGCGACGAAGAAGTGGTCCGCACAAAAGCGGTCCGACGCTTACGTCCTTCTCGCCGCATTCGATGCGGGCTGTCATAGGTTTGACAGTGCCAAAGCAAATCTCCGTGCAGCAGAAAGCCTTTCGAACAACCCGCTTGAACTGGAGCGGTATTTTCAGGCGGTCGTAGATCTGCAGTCACAGTCCGACCAAGCAGGGATCGACCTTCGGCGAATGGAAGCATGCGCCGAATAGCGGTAAGCCAAAGGCGGAAATCAGCGACTTCACGGTCTGGCTAAAAGATACTCAGGTGCCTCCTATCTACCTGGATGCGCACCTCCCCTTAGGCGATCGGTCGGCGCTGTACTGCTCGGACCGTCTTGATGAGTTCTCGTCAACTGCGCCACCTTTTTTCGCCTTGATGGGATTCGAACCGGAGACACGTGTTGTCAGAGTTTGCAGATCGGCAACGATTTCAAGTGGATAGAAAATCTACCTTCATTAGTCCCGAAAATTGGGGGGCCGCACAGTCTGCGTTCCCGCGTCGCTGGAAGCTTTTCCACGATGTTGGTCGAGCTCGCCAAGGTGGAAGCTGAAAACGTCAGGGCGGACTGAGCGCCAGAATATAACACTCTTTTTCCCTATCGTTCCAACCTAACCCTGAGGCGTCTGGCGCGTTCTTTGAATGCCTCCTCCCCTCCCTCCAGGATATCGCACACCTGCTGTCGCACGGCGGCGTCCTCCATTCCTCCGGACACATAGGTGATTGGCGGCAATTCGCCGGGGCGATGCACGCCGGCGTTTGCAACGATGATCTGATCTGCATCGGTATTGATCACGAGATTGGCGTTGTGCGTGACCATGACGACCTGACGCTTGGCCTTTGCCGCGACGAACAGGCTGACGAGTTCGTCAAAGATCGACTTCGGATCGAGGTTTTCCTCCGGCTGATCGATGATCAGCGGCCGGTGGTCGCTTTCGTCGAGTGCCAGATAAAGCAGCAGCAAGACGATACCGCGGGTGCCCGGCGAGAGTTTCGTAATGTCCGTTCCCTCGTAGTCGATGCTGTACTCAATCTGGATATGATCCGTGCTGAACAACCACTTCGCAAAGCGCATCAGCCAGCTTCGATAAGCGGCCTGGTCGGTGCTCACCACGTTTGCAACCGCGAGCAACTCATCCTGCCACGCATCAGTGAAATGCTGGATGGCGGTGTCGATGGCACCGACATCGCCTGATTCCCAAGCCTTGCGCAGGTTGGTGTTGGCCCATTGTTCGATCGAACCTTTTCCTTTGAAATCTCCCGCGCGCCGGAGATCGAAAAGCTTTTCCCCAAGCGAGGCCCACTGCTTCACATCGGCGCGCCTGGATGCTGAAAACGACAGTTTTTGCAAGGTACCCTGGGCGGTTTGCAGCCGATCGACCAGGGGTTGATAAAGCTCCCGCAGAACCTGCTCTTCGGCGATGATCGACTCGAACACGCGAAGATAGGTCTCCTTGCGCTGTTGGTTAAAGTTCGCCATGCGCGCGGCCGCCCCCTCGCAATCAGTAAGGGTCGTTCGCGTAGTTTCGATCTGCGTGTTTTCCTCGGCAATCCGTTTGACCAAGGTCGCAAACTTATTCGCGGTTTCGGTGTCGATATTGATCAGGGCCTTCAGACGGGCCGCTTCCGCCTCAAGAACGGCGAGCGATGTCTTTTCCGGATCGGCATTTCCGGCGAGATAGGATCGTTGCGGATCAGGCAGAGCGACAGGGGCCACGCCCCGCCATCCCGCGGCATTGGTGCGCGCGGCCTCAAGCTTAGCGGCTAAGGCGGCATCCACATTGCCATGGTATTCCAGAAGGAACGCCTGCCAGTCTGTGTCCTCTAGTCGAGCGGCGACGAAGCTGGACTTCGTCTGGCGCAGCGCTTCCGGAGCCTTGTTCTGGCGAAAAGCTTTCACTTCATCCTGCAGGGCGAGGAGCGAGCTTTCCTGGTTCGTGAAGAAGCGAACGAAGGAACGCACCTTTTCGGCCGCGTTGATGATGACGGTCAACCGATCCGCCCGAGCTTCGCTTCCTTTGGTGATGAGCTTGTCGCGATCCGCCTCAAGCCCCTTGACTGTCTGCTCCCTCTGGGCAAGCTGCTGCGTGAGACCTGGAATTTGGCGCCTCTTTTCCCGCTCAAGACCGATATTGTCGGAAAGCGTGGTGATTGCCTCCTCCTCGCGCTGACGTGCAAGTCGAAAGCGCGTGGCGCGTAATTCGAGAAGTTGGTCGAAACGGAATGTGCCGTCCTTCTCCGGATGAGCTTCGAAAATCACACGCTCAATTTCGCCTAGCAGGGCATCGGTCATGCCGTCAGCCGAGCACAGTTCCTCGACGAATTTCTGTGAAAGATAGAGTGCGCGCGGAAAGCGACCCGCGAGATCAGCATCATATTCGTAGTCGAGCAGCTCGCGCTCGGAAGGATCGCCACTTTCCCAATCGAGGCGGACGCCAGCCCCTTCCAACAGATTTCCGGCGCGCACAAGAAAGGAAGCTGGACTGAGATGTTCGGAGGCAGCATCACAGCCGGCGGCGATCGCGTCGGCAAGCGCCGTTTTTCCGGATCCGCGAGCACCAATGATCGCCACAAGACCTGGATTGAGCTCGACCAGAGGCGTCGCCGCCCAAGGCGCGTTCTCGAAGGTAATGCGCGAAATAACCTGCGAGGGCGTGGCCCGGATCGGCGGCGCTGCGCCAACAAAAGCACGTCCGGCAGGATCGATGACCGCTTGGCGCAGCGCGTCAAAATGCGCGCCGCCTTTGACCCAGGAATAGCGATCGCCATCAGGCGCGCCGACCTTTTCCGTCTCGTGCGCGTCACTGCCATGGAGACAAGGTTTGAGGGCGCCATAACGGGACCGGATTTCTTCGGGCGTGGCGCTAGCCTTGCGGCCCAGCCAAAAGTCCCGTTGGCTCACGCTGCTGGCGAAGATGATGTGAGCAAATCTTTCCACCTCCTGCCGCTGTGCGCCTTCAGATTCACCGCGCATACCAGAGGTACCGTCATGCTCGCTGCCCGCGACAGCGATGAGAATGTTGTTCTTCGCCCAATCGATGGCGCGATAGAGCTCGCTCAGCTGTTCAAAACTTACCTTGAATTGGGTCGCGCCGCGCGCAAGTGCAGCTCGACCGGAAAGACTGGAATCGACTTTGGTACCCAGCCGGATAAGCTCATCAGGCGTGCACGTGAAACGATCGCCTGAATATTCGAAAGTCAACTGCGCGAGGAAGCGCTGGGTCGCACGTACGTGATCGGGGTCTTGTGGGCTGACGAGGAGGTGACAGTTGACCCAGTTGCCTTTGACGGTCCCGAACGCCAGACGCAGCTCGACGTTCGCAAACACGAGGTCGACACCAGCCAAGCGACTGTCGCGATTCTTCGCCTCGCGGACGCGCTCGTAGGTGTCGAGCAGGTAATAATCCGTCACGCCAAGCGCGCGAATTGTGGGCGTCGCCGTTTCGATATTGGTAAGGTAGTCCTCCCAACTGTCCGCGCCATTGAACTGGTCGTTGAGGACGGTGCCCGGAGCGTGAATATGTGGCTCCCATCGAAGCCAGCGCGATCCCGAATTTCCCACATTTCCCCCAATCGTTGTCATCGTTGGCCGGTAGCCGCATCATGATCGCAAGCCCAGTGCCCGCAACCATGCATCAACTTGACCGAAAGCATCCTGTTGCCACTGCTCGGGCGTGCGGTCATCGAGAATGTCTGTCTCGGCGACGAACTTCCGGACGCTTGTGGCGCCGTAACCCTCAGGCACGTCGAATTTCTCAGCGATGAATTGATAGCCCTGCGCACCGCTTTTCTGTCCGAGGAGGGGTTTGCAAGCCTCCGCCAATGCCTCGATGCCATCTGGATAGTTTCGGATGCTGTAATAGATGTCGTAGGCATCTTTCTGCTTGTGCCGGCCATTGAGTGCATAACCCTTCATTGCGAGCAGTGCAGGAATAGAGCAGACGGCAACCTCGACACGATTGGTCCCGCCGCCCGGCATATCACCGGTGATGGCGACCAGTTGATAGAAACGGAGGGCGAGGTCCGCGCCGTCGGCCCGCTGGACAGCGAAGTCGCTCAAGATCGGAGGCCGGTTCTTTACGATCTCCGCGTCACGTGGCATCAGGAAATCAACGACGATGTCAATAGGTGCGCCTCCATCATCGACAGGCACTTCACGCACCAGTTGGAAGCGACGGAGGTCCCCTCGCTGTTTGTAGCCGTTCCCCATCAAGGCTTCGACCAGAGTGACATACTCGCCGTCACCCAAAGCCTCTGCATCCAGCCCAAGATCGACGTCAAGGGTTCCGACATGCGGCATATCCTCGTTGTCGAGGAGTAGCCAGGGAACGGCGCCGCCGATGACGGCGAACTTGCCCTTGAAGCTGCCGAGGATTTGCCCGATCTCGACAAGCACGCCTTTCACGGCCTTTGTCGTGCGGTCCTCATAATCTGCTGCGGACTGGGGATCAGGCGGGACTACTTGTGCCATTTGAGGCGCTCCTGTCTTAGATGCTCCGCGGCTTCCGCTCCTCGTTCCCCCGCGGCGGAAAGGTCTAGATAGGTTTGGACCGGGCTCGTGCAGACAACGCCGGAGGCGGGTTCGGCGGTATCATGGAATAAGCCGCGGTCCTTAGGGACGACGACGATGACATTCGCGCCCGATGCTGCGGGTGATAGTTTTAGTGCATTGCGCAGTGCCGCAAGCCCGGTGGTATCGGCATAGAAATAGTGGGTCGACACTCGGCCGTAGGGGGCCAGCCAATGCGCCGCCGAAAACGAGGCGAGCACGGCGTTCGGCATGTTCTGACCGGCGCTCAGGGCGCTGCGCGCCGAGGTGTCGAAGGATTGACCATGGAGCGTCGTATAGAAGCTGATGCGTTCGCCGGCTGGCGGTTCGTAGACGTCACGCCAGGCATCCAAGAGCGCATCCGGGCGTGACAGCCGCAGGCCGTCATCCGTGACGTCGGCCCATTCTCGATCCACCAGTTCGCCGCGAACATTGCTGACATGACCAAGGCTCACATTGGCAGTCCGCGCAAGATCCGCGACGCGCCATGCGCGCTCAGGATCGCGGAGGAGCACTCGGAGCACCTGAGCGGATTTTGGCTTGAAGATGGATTTTAGTCCGCGCTGGACAGCCACGGGCTTAGTTTCTACCTGTCTCTCTATATATACCTTGTCGAAGACCAAACGGGCATTTCCCACCAGATCGACGAAGCCGACGTCGTGTTGGGTGCACAGAGCTTGCGCTTCTGGCGATAGATATGGCGCAATGAAGACTGGTGTAGCCGGAAGCTGTAACCGGCGTGTCGCACTGAGGAGTTCGAAGATTGCTCCTCTCACTTGCCTAGGTTGACCCTGCGACTTCACTTGGCATGCCAAAAGATGCTGTTTTCCATCGATACCGAGATCCGCAAGGAAATCGATGCCAGTGTCATCGCCTAGCTCCGGACGATCAATGCTCCATAGCTGTAAAGGGACACGGTGCAGAATGTCGCGAACGGCTTCGATAGCGCGATCTTCCAAGTGCTTCATTGATTCATCAGATTTCAGCATTTGCTGAAAATGCTATCTGGAGTGAAATACGTCAACCAGATTTTCAACTAATCTGCCCTTTTCAACAAATGATGAAAATCGAATCTGAGTGAATCTGCCGCTACGTGCTTTCAACGGCAAGATCGAGTAAAGCGGCGTGGTCGCGAGGCCTCTTGGATCACCTATCGCGGATTCGCTGTTTTCCTTCGGTCGCGGCAGGAAGGTTCTTTGCATGGACGAGCCACAGACACTTGAAGCCTGCGCTGCGGCATTCCAATCAACAAAGTCATAACCGAGAAATCAAGGAAAGCAGCATCAACGTGACCGATCCCTATAAGGGTGACCGATATGCTTCACGATCTGGCGAATTGAAACCTTGTTCTTCCAACCTCTGCTCTATAGAGCGAGTGCCTCCGAATTTTATGTGAGGGCTGTTACATGAAAGTTTTCTGGTCCTGGCAAAACGACGTTTCGCCAAATCGTCATCGGCACTTTTTGAAAGAGTGCCTGGAGGAAGCAGTCGCCCAGGCGGGCGATGAGCTTAACCTCGACCCGGCTGGGCGTCCTGAGCTCGACCATGATACCAAGGGGCAACCGGGAATGGCCGAGATTGCAGCAACGATCTTTCGGAAGATCGCTGGATCGGCTGCTTTCGTCGCCGATGTTACCCCAATCGGCAGATCACAGAACGGCAAGGCACTCCCTAATCCCAATGTGCTTGTTGAACTTGGATGGGCGCTCGGAAAGCTTGGGCCCGAGCGGATTGTTTGCATTTTCAATTCCGCCGAAGGATGGAAGATCGAAGACCTGCCATTCGATATTCGACACCGGAGAACCATGCATTATTGCCTTCCGGAGGGTGCCGAGAAAAAAAATAAAGACGCTGTCAAGAAAAAACTGGTGAAGGAGTTAGCCGACGCGATTGCAATCAATCTCGGCGATCACGCCGAGGAGATTGCAGTGAACCAGGTTATCATCGGCGTCTCGGCTGCGTCTAACGATCTGTCAATCTGGGCATCGGTCGCAGAAACCTTAAGCCACAGCGACAGTCTGAGCAGAGGGCACGAAAAAACGATCGCCTTCAAGCATGGCCCCCGCGCTTACATGCGTGTGATTCCCGCCGGTTGGTCACGTGGGGCGCCTTCTGTCAGCGAGATAAGAGAGCTTCCCGATAATTTCGCTCTTTGGGCTCCGATCGAAGGAGGTGGGTCGGGTGACTATGGCGCGTCCGAGGAAGGCTATCTTAGCTACTGGATTACGGGCCGAACCGAAACTGGCGAGCCTGAAACGTCCAATGTCTGCTGCTACTTTGACGAAACGGGTGAAGTATGGGCAGTTCATGGTACTGCGGTCGCCGACGCCAAATTTGGTCCGACGTTTCGCCATGAGAGCGCCCTCGGGAATTGGTCCAAGACACTTCGTCGATCAATGGCTCTGCTCGACAGATTTGGAGCGCTTGAGGCTCGATCGGTGGAGGTCGGGCTTGCTCACTTCAAAGGTGTCCGTTGGCATGGCCAATGGGAAAGCGAATCTCCGGCAGCGCGCCGAGATACGGTAGTGCACCGACGCCAGAGCCGAAATTGGAGTGGCGATGACCAATTGTCGTTCCTGAAAGAAGGTTTCGACGCTGTGCTCAACAATTTCGGTCTTCGGAAGTCAACCGACAGCGAGATTCAGCGCATCCTCCAACAGTGGGATCCGCAACGGACAAAGTAGAATTTCGGGCGAACATGTTCGGTATGGACAACGGAGATCTAATCAAGGGTCTACGACGCGGAATTCTTTGCCCTGCTGTGTCCAAATAAGGACTGCAAACAAGTTCTATCCTAAGCGAGGAAGTACTTGGGGCGCTGACGTCGAAATCGTAGGATGCCGAACAATGATTTGATCATTTTGAGAACAGCCATGGACAATCAGGCACAACAGCCGATCCGAGAACATCATCTTTACGTCTCAACCGCGAAATTCCTGTTCCACCACCCTCAACACGGCATTGTGGCTGTTCGCGACCCGATACGACTAGCGGATGCCGAACGGCACGGGTTGAGCCCCATCGTGCTTTACGGGCTCACCGTCGCCGGTCTGCCGATCCGCTGGCTGACATTCTCGCCCGCCAAGCAACGCGAATCGTTGCGCGACGTGCTGCTGACGGCATGGAGAAACGCCGAGGGTTTGCGTGGCCTGCCAGATATTCTGCGCGTGAACCGCTATGTGGCACAGGCAGATCCGACGCTGGCGGCGGATATCGCCAAGATCGGCGTGCGGCTTGAGGTTGCCGACGCCAAGGATAAAACAGTTCCGGCATCATTGCGCTCGGCCCAGGATGCCTCCGGGTGGTTGCCGAAAAGGCACGACCCGGTCGATCCGTCTCTGGCCGCGTCCGTCGAGGCCCTTTGTCGCGATGCGCACGAGGATCACGATTGGCGAGCGGGTCGCGGTCCTCGCGGGCTCAGCAATCGAAAGCTCGAGGACAACATCGAGCGATGGTTGGAATTGCCGATGCGAACGCCGGCAGACATTCTCCTCGAGAAAGTAGATTGGGAAGCCGGTCCATGGCTATCATCATGGGAGACTTCACTCCCACCCGATCAGTCTCGCTATATCAAACACGACGGATTTACCGGCAGGATGTGGCTGCTTTCGGGAGAGGCCCCGTCAGAGGACGTCGATGACGATGACGACATCACGGCCTATGACGAGTATGACAATGTGCCTGAAATCGCCAAGAACCTGGTAGCCTGCTGGCCTAACCCACCGAAGGAGATCGCCGCCGCCGCTGGAATCACCCTACGACAGCTCCAGTGGTTCATCTCGGAGCGATCCGCCCTGGATCGGTCGCCGCGCTTCGACCTCGAACGCCTGTTGGGCATCGAATATGACGAACGGATGGGCGGCTACACGCCTGCAGGTCCCTACGTCCTGATCACCAGGAAGGCTCAGGCGCTCGAAGCGGTCTATCAGGAGATTTCCGGCGGCGGTGATGCTTGCCCCTGCGAGATCGTTCCCGCCCATGGACAAGCCGACCCAAGTTGGAGATACGTCTTGATCAACGCATATGGGAGGCCGCCGACCCTTGTCATGGCGCCTCGTGGAGAGGCGATCACAGAACGCCTTCCGGAACTGATCATGAACTATGAGGGTATTCGACCGGTCGCTCCGACCTTTTACCGGGATGTCGTCTCCACCTGCGCCCGCGCTTGTCTGACACCTAAGGCCAATTCGCGGGAGATGCGGGATTTTGCAAAACGCTATGAACAGCAATGGCTCGATTGCATGTGGCTGCCAGACTAAATTTGCTGGTAGCACGTGAGCCCTGATGTCTGATCGCGTTCGAACATACCGGCCTGGATTTTTTGCACGGCTCCTTCCCCAGGGAAAATGGAAGGTGACGCTGAACGCATCGTTGCCCGCATCCATACATCTCAATGTCGGCGACGCTGTCAAACTTTCCTGCCTGGATGTCATAGCTATTTCCGTCAGCAAGGCATTGCTGTGGCACACAGTCGAAGTCCGGTCGCGCAATCGGATCCACAACCTATCCTGCCTTGGAGAAGAGGCGGCCACACGGTTGGCGGCCGATCTTGACAGCTTCATCAACAACCACCTCTTCGAATTGATCGGCTCAGACACCAGCCGATTGAGTGAGGTGGATACGAAACTGCAGGCCATCACCCAAGGTAAGCGACAGTATCTGGCTCAAGCCGACCTTGGCCGGGTCATTGCAGGCGTGGCCGGTGAAGCCGCCGCCGCGCTTTCGCACCCTCTGTTCGATCCGGAATTGATGCCGACTGCCCTGAAAGCGGCGCTGCCCCAATCGCTCGCCTTCATCACCGATCCGGATGTGCGGCCTAGATATAATGACGCGTTCGTCTCGGCAGAGCTGTCGAGATATCGCTCGTTCTTCGACAATCTGGATGGCCGATCGTTCTCCGACCAGCAACGTGAGGCATGCATTCGCCTGGAGGACAACAATCTCTTGGTCGCCTCAGCCGGATCGGGCAAATCCGCCACCATGGTCGGCAAGGTCGCCTATGTCCTCGACAAGCAGCTCTATCGGCCGGAAGAGATTCTCGTCCTCGCCTTCAATAAGAGCGCCGCCGACGAGCTGAAAGAACGGATATCCAGGCAGCTCGCGATCGAGCCGGGAAATCCGGAATGCAAAGTCACCACGTTTCACGCACTCGGTCTCGGTATCATCCGGCAGATCGAAGGTCGTCCTCCACAGCTTGCCGACTGGGTTGAACATCCGGCCGGCGAAGCGAAGATCATCGAAGGGATCATTGAGGAGCTGCTGCGATCGGACCCGGAATTCGCCGAGCTCTGGATCAACCTCCTTGTCCTTCATCCCAAAGCGGATATCCCGGCCGAGCTGTTCGGTTCCAAGGAGGACTACGAGCGCTACCTGTCGGTGCGCCGGCGGCGCGGCAATGCGACCATCGGCACGATGGCCGGTATCTATGTGAAGTCTCTCCAGGAGCAGACAATCGTCAACTGGCTCTGGCTGCATTCCGTGGAGTTCGACTACGAACGCCAGATCCCGATCCAAGAGAAAAACGGGCAGATCCGGTACGTCCATCCGGACTTCTATTATCCCGCCAGCAAGACGATCCACGAGCACCTGGCCATCAATGCCGATGGCTCGTCACCCTTCACAGACTATGTCACCCATGCCGAGAACAAGCTGGCCGGCTACAGCATGGCCGGGATGGACGTGTTCCAGACCACGTCGGCGCAAGCGAGCAATGGAACGCTGATTACAGAACTCGAGGCCGAGCTCACGAAACGAGGCATCCCGTTCGAACGAAAAAGCTATGCAGCAATCGTCAAGGCTCTCGAGCCTGTTGTCATCAAGCACTATCACAAGCTGATTGCGGTCTGCATCAAACACATCCGCGCTAGTCACCTCACCCTGGACATGCTGCTTGAGCGGGCCAAGTCATTGCACGATCGCACCCGTGCCAAGGAATTTGCGCAGGTGGTCTGGAAGATCATCGAGACCTATTCCCGGAAGCTGGAAGAGACCAACCGCATCGACTTCGATTCGATGATCGCCAATGCCACGCAGTTCGTGGAAACCGGACAGTATCAGAGCCCCTACTCCCTGATCCTCGTCGACGAGTTCCAGGATATTTCCGAACCACGCGCGAAACTGATCAAGGCGCTGAAGCACCAGAAGCCGTTCACCAAGGTCTTTGCTGTCGGTGACGACTGGCAGTCGATCTATCGCTTCACCGGATCGGACATAACGATCTTCTCGCAGTTCGAGGCGAATTTCGGGGCAAGCTGGCAAGGTCGTCTGGAGCAGACCTATCGCTGCAACCAGCTTATTGCCGAGACGGCTGCCAGCTTCGTGCAGCGCAATGCTGCCCAACTTAGAAAGTCGGTGCGCTCGACACGTCCGGCGATTGCACGATCGATCCGGGTCGTTCCGATCGACGGTGAAGGGGGCAAGCCAGATTTCGCCGATTCATGCCTCCGCTTGCTGAAGCGCCTCGAAACTTTCCTTGGCGGAATTTCCGCACAGTGGCGGAGCGACGAGCACCAGAAGCTCAAGGTCATGGTGCTGTGGCGCTACAACCAGCTGGATCCGTTCAGCGAGGCGATACCCAAATTCGATCATATCAAGGTTTCGGGGCTGTCGTTCCATCGAGCGAAGGGACTTGAGGCCGACTACACGATCCTGCTCGATGTCAGCGAAGGCGACTACGGTGTGCCAAGCCGGATCGATGACGACGAATTGCTCAATCTCGTCATGCCGCGACCGGAGACATTTGAGTTTGCCGAGGAGCGCCGCCTTTTCTATGTCGCATTGACCCGCGCGAGCCGCGGTGTGTTCCTGCTGACGAACAGCCGTGAGCCATCCAGATATATTCGGGAGCTCTCAGAAATCGCCGGGGAGAACTTGCGTTTCGAGACCCTTGATGGTGACACGCTAAATCAATGTCCGGCGTGCCGCGTGGGTCATCTGCTAGAACGAAAAGGTCGCAACAACAGCCGCTTTCTCGGGTGTAACCAATATCCCGGCTGTGACCACACGCAGCCAATTGATCGACGAAGCTCCGAATGAACTGATCTACGTTGCCTGCGCGGCTGCGCGAGGTCCGCAATCCCTCTTCCAGAGGTTGATCGTATCGCCCGGCAACAACTGTCCTACCGGCGCCAGATCGCAAGATACCGAGCGCATTTCGCGTCGGAAGTTATGCGCCCGGATTCCGGTCCAGAAAAGCGCCAATGCTCTGTCGGCCGTAAAGATGGCAGGACGCTCTCCGGGAAACAGCGCGAGGAGGTGAATCAATATCTCTAGCGAACGTATATCTGCGAGCGCGTTGTGGGCGTCCTCGTTGGAGTATGTGGCGCGAAACTTCAACATCTTCTTTGCCGGGCTGCCAGAGTTTGGAACCGCCACCGAGCTCAACGCTGCAAGGACAACCAGAGAATCGCGAGCCACGCCGCAGCGATCGGCGGCATCAAGTACATCGGTCCATCTCTTGTCGAAAAGGCGACGGCTCGTTGGAGCGGTGACGAGAGGCGCGAGATGAAGGAGGAATTTGCTCTTTCGCTCAAAGCCAGCACGGGAATCTTCGATCAGTCCAAGAGCTCCCCTCAGACTGTCGTTGCCCACAACAAGCTCTGCCTTTGGAAGCGCTTTGCGGAGAAAGGTCATCACTTCCGTCAGCTGCGCTTCTACGACCGGACGATCTGGAATTCTCCGGTCATTGCCTTCTATAGCGAATAGAAGGGGGTTAAGTCGTACCTCCTGCTCGGCAACCAAGTCCAGAAAGTCCTGGCCCGCGCCGACAACAGCGCCGCCCTCGAAACGTCCCTTTATTTGGCTGATGACATTTCTATCGGGCAGGATCGTAACACCACCATCGGCGATCGCGAGACCAGACGGAAGCCAACCGCCACGCTGCAGGCTGACGGCCATCGAACTATGAGTGCTTTCGAGCATCGCGTTTCCGCGTGCCAGACCATCGATCTCAACGCCTTCGATGTTCGTCTCAAGAATTCTGGCGTGACGCCAATTGAGCGGGACGGACAGAGGTTTATGCAGTTGCGCACCTGCCAGCAGATCATAATTCAGTGGTTCCAGCTCCAGGCCACCGACACTCACGGAACGAGGCGGCTGACCGTTTTGCCCATCAAGTTCCACAAATTTCATGACGAGCCCGGCGTTTGTGGCGTTGGACGCGGACTTTTCAGACGCTGCCCCGGTCATCTACTCGCCGCCTCGAATTTGTCGAGCAAAGATGTCGCCAGGTTCGCGCCTTCCAGGTAAAGCCCGATTTCATCCAATGGATTGTCCTCCAATCCCGATTGTGAGCCCCAATTCAAGCTACTGACGACGATATGGTCCTTGTCCCACGCGAGGAACTTGGCGTGCAACTGCGGCTCCGGGACGCCAGTCAACTCGACGAGGCCATTCAGACGTTCGCGGTGTTGCGCGACATGCCCGCGTTTGATCGGCCCCGACCGTCGCGAGTAGTAGACACGAACGTCACTCAATCGCCTGCCTGCGACCTCTGCAGGGTCGAACAGGGCGGGGACCATATTGGCTCCGACCTTGTTCGTGCAGCAGATGAAACGCTCCTGCGCATCGTGTGCCGCAACGCGGAGAAGGCGCTCGTGGTCGTCGGCGCGAAGAATGGTTAGCCTGGCGGTAGGAGGCGGGGTTTCTGAAGATGATGAAAGACGGGTACGTTGACGCCGCAGTTCCGACGCCATAAACAAAAGCGTTTCCACGGATCGGCTGGCGGAGGAGAGATTGGCAATGATCTCACGGAGTAGATCCATTCCGGTCGCAACAGCGTTGGTTTCCCTGAGTTCTACGGAAACCTCGACAGCCGAAAAAGGGGACGAAAGCCAATTGCAGGAGCCCATCACCGCAATGGCACCACCATCGCCGTCGTCGGCTAGGAGGAACTTTGCGTGGCTGCCGACAGGATCTCTCTGGACCAGCAGATAGCCTCTCGTCTGCCGAACTGCAGATAGCCGAGTGTAGAGTTCCTGCATGGCTGCGGCATGCTTGGCGCGGTCAAGTGACGTTCCAAAGAATAGGTGGCATTTGACGCCACGTCTGCAAGCATCCTCGAGGGCCTGCCAGATCCTCTCGCGCTTCTCTTTGCCTTTCTCATCTGACTGCGAGGCAACAAAAGTTGAAAGGACAAAGATGTGGGACTTTGCAGCGCCTACGATTTGCTCGAAGCGCTGCAAGTGCTGTTCGGACCCAACGATAAGGTGTTCGGTGGCGAACGAGGTGTCGATCACCGCAGGCTGGCTGATTGGCAGTGCTGCGGTCGTCGGCAAGATGCCGGTCTTTATGGTCGCCTTCAGGGCTTCCACGAGCTGGTCGCTCGCCCCTTGTGGCAGAATCCCCTCTTTCACATCGTCGAGATTGAGAACCAGGAATTTTCGTTCCAGGAACGAGCTGTTGGCCTCGACACCCCGAAGCCATTCGCCCGGACGAAGGGTACCGGCCGTGAACTGGCTGACGCGCTGCATCATCGAATGGTCCGTCTCCGGCGCTTCGCCCGACGGAAAAGCGACAATCGCGCCACTGTCCGGGAGTTTCGAAACCGGAATCGTGTCCACATCTCGCGTCCTAAAGACAGACTGCCCGACCTTTTCATATACGACGCTGATACCGATTTCGCGGTCCGTGGTCCGTTCAGGAAGCGCGCGTCCCGCGCGAATGAAGCCATGACCGACACTGCTTGTGGCGAGTACTGGCTGTGGCGAAAGCCGGACTTCAACGAGGCCGAACTGCATAAGGCGGGCTACGGTGGAGCTGACAACCTGTCGCGGGATTCCCAAGTTTGCCGCAACGGCATGGATCGTTCCCGGATCGCGATCAAGCGACAACAGCACCATTTCCTCGATGGGACTCCAGCCCCACGTGCGCTGAACGATGCCTGGTGCCCGATAATGCCATGCCGGAATGTAGATGTTGTTCATTGGGAGAGCTTCCCATTCTCATCGACCGTAACGATGGAAACTCCCTTACCGCCCCCCGGAAAATCCTCCTCAGCAAGCCGCTCGATTTCATCGAGCATCCTTCGTAGGAAGCCAAGCTCGTCGTTCAGCCCGTCCGGGTCGATGCCGTTCACGGTGTTGCTGATAAACCTCCGGCTGGTTGCCAGTATCAGCTTGTGCTTGGCTCGACTGAGGAGCACATTCAGCCGCTGCGGGTTCTTGATAAATCCGAGCGCTCGCGTGCCAACGAGCACGTTATTTCGAACGAGGCTGGCGACGATCACGTCTGCCTCACCACCCTGGAAGCTGTCGCTCGTGTAGATGAACTTTCCATCTCCACGCGGACTGGCGAAGCCAAAAAGGGTCTTCTCGGTCGTATCGATCTCGGGCTTGAGCAAGCGCTCGAAATGACTCACCTGGGCGGAATAGGGCGACAATACCGCCATGGTCGGCCGGCGGCCGTCCGCGGACAGCGTTGGGCGCAACCTCTTCATGGCGGACACTATCGCCTTTGCTTCGGACTCATTTCGGTAAGACCGCCTGACAGTGTTCTCGAACGCTCGGCGTTTGACGACGCTCAAAGAGGGCATATCGAGGATCACGACGGGTGACTCAGGGAAGCCCGCAATTGTTTCGACTGCTGGCTTACGCTTCTTCACGCGCTCCGATGAAACGAGCTCCCCTTTATAGAAAGTGTTAGAGACAAGCTCGCCGATTGCTGGATGCATCCGGCTCTGTTCGCGCAAGGTGTTCGCGATCGAGCTCGGACGTTTAGCGTCTCCGGCTCTGAGGGCCTCTCGCTCGGCAATTGATCGGAATGGCTCCTCGAAGCGAGAGGCGATGGCGAGAACATCGGCGAGCAGGAACTGATCCGCCTTCAGCGCGTCGAGGGCGATTTCCACTTCGCCTGGAAGGTCCGGTATCGCAGAAAGCTTTTCTTTGGCATCCCTCAACAGTTCGTTTGCGCGCTTGCCATCATAGAACTTTTGGCGCTCGACCAAGTCGAAGGGCGACAATTGATTATGGTCGCCGATCATAACCCGGCGGTTGCCGAGAAGAAGAGCGCCAATCAGCTCCGCACCATTGGCGCGCGCGGCTTCTTCGATGAAAACCCAGTCGAACTGTTCGCCATCGGCAATCATTTCCTCAAGGACATGTGATGAGGTCGTGGCTAAGGTGACGTCGGACGAGCGAAGCATCAGATTGTCGGTGTCGCGCAAGGCACGTTCCGCGATTGACTTTTCCGACCTGTCGACAGGATTTAGCGCCTGAGTGATCTGCTGGAGCTGGTTCGCCATGACGGCCACGCCTTCAGCGTCAGGCGTGGAGATGGAGCGCAACAACGCGGCCGAGCTCTGCCGCAGGGTGCTCTCTTCTTCGCTGACCCGAGACCGTTCGACGCGAACGACAATTGTCGACTGCTCGGGCAGAAACTTCCGAAGCTCGTCCTCCATATGAATGAGCGTCTCATGGTTCTGAGCAGACACCAGAATACGAGCATCGGGCGTTCGGTCGAGGATGCTTTTTACGAGGTGTGAAATCAAAAAGGTCTTTCCCACACCAGGTGGGCCGACGACTACATTTATCGACCTCCCAGCGACGATCGATTGCCATGCCTCGATCTTCGATGGCTCCATATCTGCATCTGCTGGTGGCGAACCGGGCACCGCAATATCACGCAGCATGTCGTCCATTGCCACCTGCGCCGGATCGTCCAAAGCTCTGAGGAGCTCCACATTCGCCCTAGCCGCGACAATGTTCTGCAACCGCCGCCGGATGGCTCGCTCGGTTCCGTTATCCTTGCGAGGCCGGAGAAAGAGCCGCTGTCCGGGCGAGACAGCCAGGTTCGTTGCAAAGGCGAACGCTAGTTTCCCGTTAACAAGGTTGCTTCCCTCATAGCTCAGTTCCGGCAATCGTTCACGGCCGGTTGCGAGTTTGGCAGACCTCGATACGGTCCAATTCATCTTTCCGTCATCGTATTTGAGTTCGCGCCGCATTGCCTCCGCCGCGGGCCGCAATCCCATTATTGCGCGCTGATCGTCCCGTATCGAATCATCGCGAGGTGCGAGCCACACCACGTTCTGCTCGCTGTCGGGCGTAGAAAGGACTTCGACGGGATACAGGCGAAACTGCTCCCTCAGCAGCGTAAAAGCCTCAAGGAGGAGGAGAGCGAACCACATAGGAACATCATTCGTACCCCCGGTTGCTCGGACGCGTTCCGAGAAGTCTCGCCATCGCCGTGCGCCTGGACCAAGGTTCCGCACGCGCTCTTCGGCACTCGCGCGATTCCTGGCCAAATGCAACCGGTGAACAACATCCTCCGCGCCGTGTATCCAGTCGTTCGGGCGTCTTTTATGCGCCCCCTCAATCATTCCAACTGCGTCGCTGACGATCTTCACGTTGTAAATTGCCAGATCGGTGAGGATGCGTAGGCTATCTTGACCCGCGGGTACGAGACGAACGCCGGCGGAAAGCAGATCTTCCGAGACGAACTGCATAAGGGCAACGCCATCGTGCGCCGGTATCGTCCCGGACGACAAAGCCGGTAAATCGCTCTGGAGGACGTTTCGCGAGGGATAGAGGATGAGTTCTCCATCTGAACTCGACCCGACCCTGTCGAGTTCGGCGATGACTTCCCTTAATTCGCCGAGCACGATGCTGCCGTCAAAAAGCTGAAACTGCGGCGGGTTCGCCAAACGATCGAGCATTCGGCGCTCGATCGAGAGCAGCGAAGGAGGGCTATCTCCATCTAAGCCGAGGATGGTTGTGGCCACTTCGGCAAGATCGATCCAATCCTGTCGAAATGAAATCGCTCCAGATGAGCGAAGGAGATGTCCGGAGGCTCCAAGGTTACCGTCAGCAATGTGGACACATGCTTCGAATCCCCCAAGACGATAGCCATCGCTATCGTCTGAGTGCGAGAAGATCGTATGAATGCTCACACCGCCATGCACGATACCCGCATCGTGGCAGAGAGTAAGGGCCTCCGCGATCCGGACGACATTGCGCCAGAAAACAGCTCGGCTCGCGCTCGTGAGAAAGCGGTCCTGTCTTGCTCTCCGTCTGTACGTCGTTCCGGAAATCGGGCTGCCGGGATCAGCCATGACGATCGCGATTTCCTGTGCATCCTCGACGACCTCGAGCACTTCAACCAGAACGTCACGAGCCCGTCGTGAAGAGAGAACACGTCGAATTCGCCGCAGCCCTCGACCGATAATTGCCTTCAGGTCGTCGTCCAGCGGCGTGCTGGTCTTCCTGAACATCCGCAGCAAGTATCGCTCACCATCCTCGTGCCCGACTGCTGCCCGCAGATCGGAATCCCAACCACCGCTCACGCGGGCAAGAGAGTCCTCGGCAAAGGTGAACCGGGATTCCAGTGAGAGCTTCTTATGTTGTTTGACCGTGTTGACTGTAGTCATTCAGTTCCAGCCTGCCGATTTGCTTTTGACATAGCACATTCGTCTAGTGGTTGCGCCTTAAATCCGGTCTGCAACGTGTATCTTCCCAAACATCGTGGCGCGAAGCCTTAACCAAGAACGCGCTTGTTGAATTCGGCGTAGGATGGGAGGGTGTCGTCCCAACTTCCCCCGGCATAAAGCCTCCTGACACCATCTTCCATGGAGTCGACATCGGCTTCAAAAAGATGCGGCATAGCATCGGTCAGCCTGGGAAGTTCGAAGATGCGGTGAGCAGCCAAGCGGGCGATGGCCATCTCGCGTGCCGAACTGCTCGCCCAACCGCCGTCTCCCGCTTTCCAGAAATGACTTTGGTCGACGATCCCTTTGATCCAAAGCCAAGGGGCGAGCCGCTGAACACGATCCTTCGAAATTCCCCACATTGGAAAATAGTCGCGGGAGAAAATGACTTCGGACCCGTCCTTCAGTCTCCAGAGTCCATAGGGGAGCCACAGGCGGGATGGGACGAAATCGGAAAGTGCAGCACGTGGGGTGGCAACTTCGAAGTCGGCGCGTTCGCCAAGACCGGTGTCGAAAAGTAGATAGGTAGGTCGGCCTGCACGACGAAGATAGGCCGGCGTGTTGGCACCGTATGCCTTGTCTTCTACGACGGTTCCAGGCTTCCCCCGCCCCGGGGGACCGAAAAGACGGCTCCTCCAGATAGCGGCACGTAAAGTCATTTGCTCGTCAAGCGTCCACGGCATTTCGCGCAACAGCCGCGCTTTGGACACTGCGTATTGGACTTCGGCATCCGGCAAGCCCAACTTGTCGGATAGCTCGAGGATTATACGCAACCGTTCCTCAACGCTCACTTCAATGAACGGTGATGGATTGGAATGGGAGCTGACCACGGAAAGCTCGTGCCAATCGCGATAGCCCAACACGCGCGCAAGCACCTCATGCACAGTCGCAAGCTTTAGCTCGATTGCTGCACGAACAAGACATTTCGCCGCCCGTTTTGGCCGCACAAGATCAGGAAAATGGATTCGCATGGAACCGCTCCGGCGGTGCTTGCAAATGGCGTGTCCACTCGGCCCGCGCACCTGAAAGAGAGGTTCTTACGGGTTGATTTGAATATTCCTGCCATAAGGCTTCGCCAACGTGGACGGCATGGCTGGACGGGCCATGTTTCAACTTAAGTGATTCTCAGCACGCCGCAAGTCAAACTAAGAGAGCTCCGCCCTTATACAGGATGCCCCGTGCCCGAAACCTCCTCCTCCCCGTCATCTCTCTGAGCCCAAGTTCGCCGACGATCCTGAGCGCCGCCTGCGGCGTGACACCGCGCACCTTGGCGACAGTGCCGGCATGGACGAGCGGCCGCGCCATCATCTGCCGGGCCAGCCTCAGCCGATGGTGCTCCTTGAGGCCGGTCTCGGCGGCCGCGATCAGCCCGTTAGCAATGGCCAGCAGCCGGCGTTCGCGGTTGCGGTGCCGGCGCCCGATCGACGGAGATGGACTTCGGGCCGAGATTGACGGCGGCGAGATGCGCGGCCGATGTGAGAGCAGCCGTCCCAGCCAGGGCGCATGCTGCAGCACCTGCAACACATTCCAGGCGTCGGAGCAGGATCACGGCGCGCAGTACCGGCGGCAGACCCTCGGTCCCGTCTAGCGCGGCGCACCATTCGTCGAGCCGTTACTCCTCATCCCAGTCGAGATCGTAGACCAGCGGATCCTTCTCCCGCTCGGCGCGCCGGCCGGCCGACCTCACCTCGGCGATGGCCGCCTCGGAGCGGGCGAGCACGGCGTCAATCGCCGCAAGCTCGGCGGCCAGGGCCCCGTCCCCGGCCGGAAAGTGGCTCAGCGGGCTTCTTCCAACGATATCAGGCGTCTCCAGCCCACCAATCCAGTCGACTGACGCCCGTAATTGAGGCATCAAAGGTCGACGAGCGCAGCATTGCGAGGCTCACGCTCCTTCACGTTGCAAGAAAATACTGGACAACCTCATGATGCCTGTGCGTTGCTATCACTCTGGGCGATTGTCTTCAAAAATGTTGCTTCGCCTGGATTAGGAACCTGGATGATTAACCTGCATGAACGGCTTTCAGAATATTCCTACGGCTATGGCGTAACCCGCGAGACACAGGAACTCCTAGAAAGTGTCGGGCTGCGGTCTGCGCCATTTCTTCCGAACCTGCTGCATGAAGCGGATCTAGGCTTCGACGTGGGGTTTCAGGATCGCGGAAAGGTTGTCGTTCTGCAGTTCAAGCTCGGTCACGAGCTCCAGCGCTTTCATCGAAGCAAGCCCAGCCAGCCGATACCGCTCCTCGCCCGTCCCTTCTGGCGGTTCAATGTCGACACCACCGCGCATCAGTTTCGACGCCTAGAAGAATTCGAGGCCGCGGGCGCCGATACCTATTATGTCGCGCCAAAGTTTTCGAGCTGGTGGGAGTTCGATCACGCCTTCCAGAACGGTGAGATCCTCGAACGATCGCTTTTGCAGAAGCCATCGGAAATCACGGCGGCGATCACCGGCAGTAGTGGAAGCCCCGGACATCATCGGGTTGTTTATGACAGGTCACGCCAACACGTCTGCTCGGATCCCGCAGTACTTCCGCACAGAAACGTTGCTACTTTTGCGCGTGAGATCGCCGACAGTATCGAAGAAGGCGGCCAGACACTCGAGCAAAGCCTCAAATTCCTGTTCGAGCGGGATGCGTCTCTGGGTCCGGGCCGGTTGAATGCTGCTCGACGGGACCAGATCATCGGCCGCTTCAAGGCAACCGAGATTGGGCTGGCGGCTGTTGTCGGCGTTGAAGCCTGGAGCCAAGGTGCGCAGATCATCTACGTGACGGCCCCAACAGCCGGTCAACAAGGCTGAGCGGGTCCACAATGATTACGAAATTCTACCTTGATGAGAGCGGCAACACGGGTGACCTGTGCAAGGTTGGCGCGCCGCCGCACTTCGGAGGCCAACGAATGTTTTCCCTGGCATGCATCGGTGTCGACGACCTGGACGCGCTCGGCGCGGAAATTGAGCGGCTGAAAGCCTTGCACAGATTGCAGGGAGCAGAGCTGAAATCGACACGCACCAAAGCAAGGCCGAAGTTCGTCTCTGACCTCGCGCGTTTCCTGCACGCGAAGGGTTCACCCGTCTTCATCGAACTTGTCGATAAGCACTACTTTGTCATTGTGAACATCGTCGACCGGATCGTCATGCCCTACGTCTCCGAGGCGGATCTCTCGCGAGGCGCGTTGTTTGTGAAAAACACGATGGCGGATTATATCGCCCTTCACGCCCCGGATGATCTCGTCCCGCTTTATGCCCATGCCTGTCATATGCAGAACCGTCCGGATTGCCGCCGGGTCTTTCAGAGACTTATCTGGTGGAGCCATCGCTCGCAAGCGGACCGCCGCATCGCCGAAGGTATCGAGCAGTCCACCCGCGCCAGCCTCAAGCAGTTCGAGAAACTTCATCCCTTTGAGGCTGTCAGAAGAGCATTACCAATCCCCGATCGCACCAAACGAGACGGAACTGTCTGGCTCTTGCCCAACATCTCTTCGTTCACCACGATCTATGCGCGGCTCAACCAGTACTTGGCGGGCGACATGAATAATGTCACCTTCGTGCACGATGAGCAGGTGCATTTTGACGACATCATCGAGGCGAACAAGACGCTCGCGGAAAGCCTGCGCGACGATCTGTCGAGGGTGAAGTTACGCACGGCAGATTACAGTTTCAGAAAGTCCGCAGTTTTGAAATTTCAGAATTCCAAGGAAGCTCTCGGGATCCAAGTGGCCGACGTGCTCGCCGGCTTCGTTTCCCGCTATGTATACCAAAAGCTTTGGAAGCCGGAAACGGTCGATCGTGACCATGACGAGGCCTTCCAACTCATCGATCGGTTCACCCGCTGGAATGGCGTGACGGGGATCAACTATGTTGCACCGAAAGCCTTGCTGCGCGCATTGGGTCTTTCACCTGTCGCAAACTTCGAAAGAGGCAGCCCGCTCTAAACTGGCCGGGACGTTCAGAAGCAAATTTTTGTTGCGCAGGCTCGAAGAATGAATGCTTGAATAAACACTCTGATCTGGATGTGAGTTTGCCGGTATGAGCATTTCTTTGGGGGACAGGTGATACTCCAGCGCAAGATTGTCCAACCCGGCTGGTCGCAGCCTTGTTTTTGCGGATCGACAAAAAAGTTTGGCGTCTGCTGTCGCAACCGCCTTCCCGCGTTCGAAATCGGCAAAAAATATAGTTCCGCCTGCGCGGCCAGGAACTGGGAGCTAGCCCTCCTGGCGACCCGTGCGGACATCACGCAGTACACGATCTGGCACAAGAGCAATACCGCGCCGGTCCTGAAACTCGACAGAGCCCTTGGCATGCTTCGTATCGATGTCAACGCGCTATCGGCCTACGTCGAGCGTCTGCAATGGCTGTATATACGAACGGGGCGTTCCTCAGACTGGCTCGATACACTTGAGCGGCTTAAAGACAATATCCAGCATCCATCATGGCGGCGAAAGATCGCGTATTTCCGTGCTCTTTTCCACCTGCAACCCCAGTTCAGCCGCGAGGATGCTCGAAGAGAGCTCAAGAAGGTAGGACCGATCACGACCGACGAAACGGATATCGAACTCTTGCAGATTTTCCTCGATCTGGAGTTTTCACGTCTGTCTTTTGCCGAGCGGCTCAAGTACCTGGACCGCATTCTCGCGATTAGCAAGGATCTCGGCGATCAGCTGCAATACCGCGGATCAAAGGCTATCCAGTATTTTCTGATCGGGGATCTTGCCGCCGCAGAAGGTCTGATGGCTGAAGTGGTCCGGTTAGGACGAGACCCCGAAAACCAACCGCTGAGCAGATACCAGAACCACATGTTCGTTCATGGCGTGCAGCATCTCGGAATGTTGCGGCACGACCGGTCACTTCTTGGAGAATCGATCGGCATCCTCAGCGGCATGCTCTTGGATGATGAGTGGACCTTGCTTGGTCGGGCGTCGATCAACCGCGAGATCGGCGAAAGCTACAAGTTTCTCGAGGATTGGGCCAGCGCCGAGAAAGCCCACAAGGAAGCACTGGCCCTTCATGAAGACCCTATCGACCGCATCCACATAGCGGAGGCGATGCTCTACCAAAAGAAAGTGGATGAGGCTTGCACCCAGATCGACCTTCTGAAGCAAGAAGACTTATCGGGATCGGCCTACGAAGATTATATCTTCGCCTACGCCATTATTGCGATATGGAGTGCCGAGAAGGTTCGACTTGAGAAAGCCCTGAGCCTACTCGAGAGTTACACTGCCAAGGAACCTTACTTCCGGGAAAGAAGGTTGGCGTTATTGCTGAGCGTCAATAGCGGCATTAGCAAGGGAACGGTTTCACCGGAGCAGAAACAGGCGAGTGCGCCCAAGGGAGGGTTCCTCTCCCTGCTTTCGAAGGTATTTATGATTCAGCCGAATGTCGCCGGGATCGGCATTAACTTCAATGCGATCCTCGACGAACTCGCGAAGAAAGAAGGTAAGGTGCAGGCAAAGCCGGACACCGATGAGAAATGAAGAAGCCGTTGTCAGTCAACGGATTGCTGTGAATGCAGCGACAAGCTTCGGGCACGGATTTGACCCCAGATGTTCACGTCACTCCCCAAGCCCGAAACCTCCCCCTCCCCGTCATCTCACGAAGACCGAGCTCGCCAACAATACGCCGCGCCGCCTGCGGCGTAACCTCCAGCGTCTTCACGACCATGGCTGCCGAGACGAGCGGCTTTGCCATGACCAGCTCAATCAGTTCCGGCAGCTTTGATGAAGTCCGCCGGCCGGTGAGCTTTCGCTCCATCACCTGCCGCGCCAACGCCAGCCGGTCATGTTCCTTCAGCCCGAGCTCGGCAGCCGCCATCACTCCCTGAACGATGGCCAGTAGCCGGGTTTCACGATCGCGATGGCGGCGGCGATCGACGGGGATGGATTTCAGGCCAAGATTGAAGGCGGCCAGATGCGCCGCGGTGGTGACACCGGCCTGGCGCAGGATCGACACTGCCAACAGCCGGCCAAGCCAGGGCGCATGCTGCAGCACGGCAAGCTCGTTCCAGGCATCCAAGGCGACGATCGCCTGCAGCACTGGCGGCAGATCACCGCTCATCGCCAGCACGCCGCGCCATTCCTCAAGACGCTTGTCCTCGTCCCAGTCGAGATCGTAAACCAGCGGATCCTTTTCGGCCCGAGCGCTTTTGTCGGGGCCGGTTCGCCTTGCCTCTTCAATGACCGCGTCCGATCGGGCGAGCACCGCGTCGATCTCAGCCAACTCGGCGTCGAACGGACTGGAATTTTGCTCGGATGCGTCCTCCCCCTCCCCTGCTTCCACGGAAGCAGGATCCGCCGTTGCCACGACACTTCCAACAGGGCTCTCGTCGCGAAGGGATGCTGGCGATGCCTGCCGGAGCGTGCGGAGACCGTCTGGGCTCAGCGCCCAGCCAGGCGGCTGCGCCGCGATGCGCCGGCGGCTGCGGAGCACGTCGCGGGCAATGGTGAGTTCGTGGGTCGGGGTGCGAATGTCGTGGCCGGCGTCGTGCAGCACCAGGTCCTCGAGATGGACAAGTTCGCCGTCGATCCACAGCGAGGCACAGGCATCGGCGAAATGGGAGCGTTCGAGAAAGCCTTGGCCGACGGCCGAGCGGGCGACGCGCTCGTCGAGACGGGCGAGCGCGACGCCGGCGTCGGAGATTGGCCGCAGCAGGCTCTGGATCGGCAATTTGGCGAGTTCGTAAGCCATTGAAATCATGGTAAATGATTTGTTAAGAGAACTCTATACGGAAATTAAAGTTCCTCACTTGGTATGACCGCTGGAAGCGCATATCACTATCGATAGGTTTCAAGTATCGGTAGTTAGCCATCTCGCCGCAGTTTCTTGCCATCTTCCTGCGCAATGACTATCTTGAAGGCAGGAACTTTGAACAGGAAATTGCCCAATGTCCGAGCCGCAGCTTTCCATCCGCAGCGCCAAAGCCAAAGAACTCGCGCACGCGCTGGCCCGTCGCACCGGCATGCCGATGAGCAAGCTGGTCGAGCGCGCCCTCGAGCGCTATGACAACGAGCTCCGCCAGCAGTCTGCCCGGGCGCCGATCGATGTGCTGTCGGATTTGATGGCCGAAGGCCGGCGTGCGGTCCCGGCCGGCACGACGTCAGACCATGACGATTTCTACGACGAACACGGTTTGCCGCGATGATCGCAGTCGATACGTCGGTTATTCTGGCAATGGCCCTGGGAGAGCCGGAGGCCGAACGATTCACGGCGTTGGTCGGCCGCGAGGCGGTTGCGATCGGCTGGCCGACGCTGCTGGAGGCGCGAATGGTGCTGACAGGCAAAGGATTTCCCAACGCTTCGGACATTGTCGGGCAGCTTTTTCAGCTGCCCAACGTCACGGCGGTTGCTTTCGACGAGGCGCATTACCGGGAAGCGGAGCGAGCGTTCGACCGCTTCGGCAAAGGTCGTCATCCAGCCACGCTCAACATGGGCGACTGTTTTTCCTACGCTGTTGCGAGGATCGCCAAGGCGCCCCTTCTCTACAAGGGGCATGATTTCGGAAAGACCGATCTGAAATGCCACCCCGCATCAGCCAGCCTCTGAACGAGCCTCTTTCCACCTCGACGTTGAAGCGCGCCGAAGAACTCGACGCGCTCGACGCCATCCTGCCGTTCGATCGCCGTGACCAGCTTGCTGTTTTGTTGACGGACGACGACGTCGCCACCCTCAAACATCTCGCCAGCGAAGGCATGGGCGACAATACCCTCAGGGCGCTGGCGTCCGACCTCGGCTACCTCGAGGCCTGGTGCCAGCTCGCTACGGGCAGCCTCCTCCCCTGGCCAGCACCGGAAAGCCTGCTGCTGAAATTCGTCGCTCAACATCTTTGGGACCCGGTCAAACAGGTGGAGGATCCAAGCCATGGCATGCCGGCAGAGGTGGACGTTGGCTTGCGTTCCCAGCGCCTGCTGCGCGCCCAAGGGCCGCATGCCCCCGAAACCGTGCGACGCCGGCTGACCAGCTGGTCGATCCTCACCCGTTGGCGCGGCCTGACAGGCGCCTTCGACGGTCCCTCGCTCAAATCGGCGCTGCGGCTTGCGGTCCGCGCCAGTGCGCGGCCGCGGCAACGTAAGAGCAAAAAGGCTGTCACCGGCGACATCCTGGCAAAGCTGCTGGACGCCTGCGCCGGTGAACGCCTGGTCGATTTGCGCGACTGCGCTTTGCTTCTAACCGCTTTCGCCTCCGGCGGCCGTCGCCGGTCGGAAGTGGCGGCAATGCGTGTTGAGGATCTCGCCGACGAGGACCCCGTGCTGGCAGATCCTTCGATCCCAGACTCCCCTCCCCTTCCCTGCCTCGCCATCCGACTGGGTCGGACGAAGACGACCACCAGCGAAGACGACGAACATGTGCTGCTGATCGGCCGACCGGTCACCGTATTGAAACGGTGGCTCCAAGAAGCCCGCATCAAAGACGGCCCGGTGTTTCGGCGAATTGATCAATGGGGGAACATCGATCGTCGGCCGCTGACGCCACAGTCAGTCAACCTGATCCTGAAAGGCCGCTGCAAACAGGCGGGGCTCGACCCAACCTCGTTTTCTGCGCACGGATTGCGGTCTGGCTATCTCACCGAGTCGGCCAATCGCGGCATTCCCCTGCCGGAAGCGATGCAGCAGTCGCTGCACAAGTCGGTGACCCAGGCGGCGAGCTATTACAACAACGCGGAACGAAAGAATGGACGAGCGGCCCGTCTCATCGTCTAGGAGAAGACTACGCGCCGAATAATGTATCGGCCCGCTTCTCAAACGACTGCCATTCTTCAGGTTCGGCTTCCTGCTCCGATTTTTCGCGCTGGTCAGCGGCTACTGCCGCCCGACCCCAGGCTTCAGCGCGCTGCATAAGCGACGCCATCTCTGCCTTCAAATGATGCGAGCGTTGGAGGTCCGCGGCGCGCTCGGCATTCTGGCGCGGATCATAGAACATACCGATCTCCTCGCCGGCAGCCTTTCGTTCCGCTTCCAACTGCGCCGTCAGCGCGGCTAACTCGGTCTTCGCCGCAAAATAGCGTCTCATCACGGCTACGAATTCGCGGTCGTCCGTTTCCATCATCGCTCCCGCACGTTCTGTTAGGCTTGCAAATTATCCTCGGACATCTTGCCTGACTTGCGATCCGCGGCCAGGCACGCTCGACCGCAGAAATGTGGACGAAGATATCAGCACCGCCGCCACATGGCTCGCCTCGACACGAGAACAATTAGACGGTTCTACGCCCCAGACAAGCCTGAATGGTCCGAGCACTGCTAAACTCGCGCCGTTCGGCGGCACAATCCTTTCTCTTGTGGCTCCAGCTCAGGAAGCGAATTTGCTACCGACAGCGGCATTGGCCCGAAGCAACGACATCAGCACCGGCCCGAGCGAAAACTCCCCTCGCTGCGCCTTCGACGTCAGATCTCGCAGATAGCCGCCGGCGGAATTGATGTGCCCTGCCTTTTCGAGGATGCAGGCGATCGTCGCCGCGGCTTGCTCGGGCCCCATCACCTCGCAGGCATCCTGATAGGCGCTCGGGCTCACGCCGAGCATCGATCGAACGACGACCGCGGCCGCCATCAAATCGCGCCAGCTCGAAATTGTCCCGCATGGGCCGTACATTGCGATCTCCGGGCATGCCTGTAGCACCATACCCAACGGGAACGCCTTTATCGGCTCGCGCTTCGGCTCCAGTTTTGTCTCAGGTTTTGCCCCCAGCTCCTTTTCGGAGCCAGGTTCAAGTTCACAGATGGATTCGGTATTTGAATTCTGTATGTGACGCTCATCTGGAGCATCATTGGAGCTCATAGTTTCGGAATTCATCTGCATTTCCAGCAGATTGAGGATTTCCGCCCGCAACATCTCCATTTCGTCGAGGATCACGGTCAGGTCGCCAATGGCTGGCGTGCGCGGAATACGGCCAACGAGCTCGACATAGATCGCCTCGATCGCTCCCCAATCGCCGGAGACGCCCTCCTCCATGGCTGCAGAAATGAGCTTGCGAACGTCGCGCCGGCACACCGTGAGCTTCTCTTTCGTGCGACGGTAGTGCGCGCGATCGGTAGCGACCTGCTGGGCCAACTGCGCGAGTTCCTCGGCACGGGCAAGCAAGGGTGATAGATCGAAGCCATAGGCCTCTTCAATCTCACCCGCGCGGTCCTTGCGGGCGTATCGTTTTCCGTTGGCACTGTCTTTGCGCACGATGAGGCCAGCGTCGACAAGTGCTGCCAGCTGGCGGCGCAGGGTGGCGCCGGCGATGCCATGCGCGCGCACTGAAAGCTGCGCGTTCGATGGGAATACGATCATTGCCCTGTCCTGCGACAGCTCCGCATCCGGATAGAACGTCAGCAATGCGTCGAGGACGGCTAGGCCGCGGTCCTGGATGCCAAGAAGCGTCCTTGCCTCCGAAGCGTCACGAAACACTTTCCACTTGTCGGCTGCTTTGCCTGGTTTGATTTCGGCCGTCGTGAACTGCCTTTTGACCAA
>JAESFW010000221.1_pt1 | contig 68864 bp, 62 predicted proteins | sample 9269481 | NCBI WGS metagenome assembly JAESFW01 (sample SAMN14515350, study PRJNA621654) | algae metagenome | isolation source: Lyngbya sp. HA4199-MV5 and co-occurring heterotrophs from soil with... | place: USA: Ahupuaa O Kahana State Park, Hawaii | collected 2009-07-21 | reverse complement strand
CTTCCAGGTTGGAGGCCGTCTGCTCCGTGCGCGCCGACAGGTCGTGGTTGCCGTTGGCGATCTCCACCGAGGCCGAGGACACCGAGTCCACCCCGTGGCGCACTTCGCTCACCACGCTGCGCAGGCGGGTGGACATGCCGGACAGCGCCCGCGTCAGCACGCCCAGCTCGTCCTTGCGGTCGTCGTCGATGTTCTGCGTGAGGTCGCCGGCGGAAATGGCCTCGGCCAGCGACACGGCCCGGTCCAGCGGGCGCGTGATGGAACGCACCAGCAAGGCTGCCAGCAGCATGCCCAGCGCCACCACGGCAACCGCGGCGATGGCACCGATCACCACCAGATTGGCGCGCGAGTCGTGGGCGGCCTGCACCGCCGCGTCACGCTGGCGCTCCTGGGCGGCCACGAACTGGTCGATGGACTCCAGGTAAGCCACGGCCTTGGGGCGGTAGACCTTGGCCAGGTAGTCCTGCTTGGCGGCGGCATCGCCCGCATCGGTCAATTCCTTGAGCTTGTCGGTCTGGCCGCGGATGTCGGCGCGGGTGGCGGCGACCTTGGCCAGCGCGGCCTTGTCCTCGGGCGAGACCGAGGTCTTGCCGATCTTTTCCTGCACCGGGGTGATGCGTGCCGTGAGGGCTGCCACGCGCGCGTCGAAGTCGGCCTTGAGCGCCTGGTCGGTGGTCACGAAGCTGGACATGGACATGGTGACGGCCACTTCGGCCAGGCCGCGCCAGCTCACCGCCGTGGTGATGGCCCCCTCGTACCGGCTCACGGCCTCCTCGGTCTCGGCCGTCACCTTCCGCCCATACCACTGGGTCCAGATGGCGGTCACCAGCATCAGTGCCAGCAGGCCCAGGATCACGGTCCACATCTTGTGGGCCACGCGCAGGTTGTCGAATTTCATGGTCGATCCTTAGAACAGGTTCTTGCGCTGTGCATAAGGCAGGATCTGCCTTCGCTTTGTAAGTTTTCGCCTCAGGAAACCGTCGTCCAAACGTCCACCGCTGCCGTGCCCGTCCGGGCAGTGCAGCAGAGCCCACGCCCTCGTAACCAGTGTTGCTGGAATCCGCACACCGCGTTATCGGTACAAGCCCTAAAATGGTCTGGTGACCACCCTGCTCAACGCCGACCTGCACTGCCATTCCGTGGTATCCGACGGGACCATGACCCCCGAGGAACTGGCAGCGCGCGCCAAGGCCAACGGGGTCGCGCTGTGGGCCTTGACCGACCACGACGAAATCGGCGGCCAGCACCGGGCCGCCGCGGCCGCCCAGGCACAGGGCATGGCCTACCTCACGGGCGTCGAGATCTCGGTGACCTTCGCCGACACCACCGTGCACATCGTGGGCCTGGGCTTCGACCCCGACGACGCGCAGTTGGCCGAGGGCCTGGTGGCCACGCGCGGCGGGCGCGGCGAACGGGCCCGGGACATGGCGCAGCAGCTGGCCCAGGTGGGCATCGAAGGCGCCTACGAGGGCGCACTGAAATTCGTGGGCAACCCGGCACTGATCTCACGCACGCACTTCGCGCGCTTCCTCGTGGAATCGGGGGTCTGCAAGGACACCTCCGAGGTGTTCCGCCGCTTCCTCACCGAAGGCAGGCCCGGCTACGTGCCGCACCGCTGGGCCCGCCTGGGCGATGCCGTGCGCTGGATCACCGAGGCCGGCGGCATGGCGGTGATCGCCCACCCGGCACGTTACAAGTTCAGCGCCAACGAGGAGTTCGCGCTGTTCTCCGAATTCAAGGCCCATGGCGGGCGCGGTGTCGAGGTCGTGACCGGCAGCCACAGCCCGCCCGAGTACCTGACCTATGCCGCCATGGCGCAAGAGTTCGGCCTGGCCGCCTCGCGCGGCAGCGATTTCCACAGCCCCGACGAGTCGCACACCGACCTGGGCACCCTGCCCCCCCTGCCTGCCACGCTGACCCCGGTGTGGGAGCTGCTGGCCGACCGCATCCGCCCGGCCGCCGCGTAAGCCGCGCCGCCCCACCCGCACCATGGCCCAGTATTTCGAAGTCCACCCCGACAACCCCCAGCCCCGGCTGCTCAAGCAGGCCGCCACCTTGCTGCAAAAAGGCGGCATCGTTGCCGTACCCACCGATTCGAGCTATGCCCTGGTCTGCCACCTGGACGACAAGGACGCCGTGGACCGGCTGCGCCGCATCCGCCAGGTGGACGAGAAGCACCACCTGACCCTGCTGTGCCGCGACCTCTCGGAGCTGGCCAACTACGCGCGCGTGGACAACCGCCAGTACCGCCTGCTCAAGCTGGGCACGCCCGGACCCTACACCTTCATCCTCGAAGCCACCAAGGAAGTGCCGCGCCGCGTGAGCCACCCCTCGCGCAAGACCATCGGCCTGCGCGTGCCCGACCGCAAGGGCCTGCAGATGCTGCTGGAGCTGCATGGCGCGCCGCTCTTGGCCACCACGCTGATCCCGGCGGGCGAAAGCGAGCCGCTCAACGACCCGCAGGAGATCCGCGCGCGCTACGAAAAGCTGCTGGACGCCATCGTCGACGCAGGCGCCTGCCCACTGGAGCCCACCACCGTGGTGGACCTCACGCCCATGGGCACCGGCGGCGACCCCGAAGTGGTGCGCGAAGGCCGCGGCAGTCTGCAGGCATTGGGGATGTAAGGACTGGGCAGTTCTCTACTGCTAGCAATCACCCACGGCGCATACGACTGGCGCGGCCCATGCCGGTGCCCCCCGCGCAAGGGCCGCCCCGCCGCGCTGGGGGCGTCCCCCTCCCGACTCGCGCAGCGGGTCAAGAGAGGGGTGAAGGCGCGAAGCGACTCAGGGGGTGTCAATCCAGTTTGAAGGCGCCGACGGCGCGCTGCAGTTCCTGGGCGCGCGAGGACAGGGCCGAGGCCGCGCTGGCCGCCTGCTGCACCAGCGCCGCATTCTGCTGCGTGGCGCTGTCCATCTGCGCCACGGCGCCGTTTACCTGCTCGATGCCCGAACTCTGCGCGTGCAATGCCCCCGAGATCTCTCCCAGCAGCGCCGTGACCTGGCCCACGGCCCCCACGATCTCTTCCATGGTCTTGCCGGCGCGGCCCACATGGCCGGCACCGCTCTCGACCTGGTCGACCGACTGGCTGATCAGGGTCTTGATCTCGCGTGCCGCCACGGCACTGCGCTGCGCGAGGTTGCGCACCTCACTGGCCACCACGGCGAAACCACGGCCCTGCTCGCCGGCCCGTGCGGCTTCCACCGCCGCGTTCAGCGCCAGGATGTTGGTCTGGAAGGCGATGCCTTCGATGACCTGGATGATGTCCACGATCTTGCGCGAGCTGCCGCTGATGGCCTGCATGGTCTGCACCACGTCGCCCACCACGGCGCCGCCGCGCTCGGCGATCTGCGAGGCATTGACGGCCAGGCTGCTGGCCGAGCGCGCGCGCTCGGCGTTCTGGCGCACGGTGGAGGTCAGATCGGCCATGCTGCCGGCCGTATCGGCCAGCGAATTGACCTGGTCTTCGGTGCGGCGCGCCAGGTCGGAATTGCCCGAATCGATGTCGGCCGCCGCTTCGGTGATCGAGTCCGTGGACTGCTTGATGCCCGAGACCAGCTCGGTCAGCGTGTCTTCCATGGTGCCCAGCGCCGTGAGCAGGCGGCCGAAATCGCCTTCGAGCTCGGACGAGAATTCCTGGCTCAGGTCACCCGCGGCCACCGTCTCGGCGATCAGGATGGCCTGGTTCAGCGGGTGCACGATGCCGCTGCGCAGCAGCACGAAGGACACCAGCGAGACCACGAACACACCGGCCCCCAGCAGCAGCACCCACAGGCGCGCACTCTCCAGGTGCGCATGGCCGGCCCGCAGGGCCTGCTCCAGAGGGGCGCGCTGCTCCGCGGTGAGGCCGGTCGCCGAGCCCACCGCAGCGCGGTAGGCGTCGTCGGCCTGGCCGATGCCCGAACTGGCCACCACCATCAATACCGCCACCAGGAAGGCAATGGCACCAAACGCCAGAATGAGGCGCGTTCCAATCTTCAAACGATCCAGGCCCATGGAATTCATCTCCGATATCAGTGTTGTATGTATATGGCGACCGTTGCGTTCAACAATGTAGCGCGGGCATAACCTCGCCCGAGTCTGCCACGCCTGTATCCATTTGAAACAACGGAAGCATCGTAACAATCCTGGAAAGTGACTGTGCCAAAGGGTTGTTGTCGCGTGTCTGAGACAATTGGCCGGGTGGACCCCTCCAATCTCATCCAAACCGTTCTGATCTATGCCTTGCCCGTGCTCTTTGCGATCACCGTGCACGAGGCGGCCCATGGCTACGCGGCGCGCCATTTTGGCGACAACACCGCCTACATGATGGGCCGGATCACCCTCAACCCGATCAAGCACATCGACCCCATCGGCACCATCCTGATGCCGCTGCTGCTGTACTTCGCCACCTCGGGGGCCTTCCTGTTCGGCTATGCCAAGCCGGTGCCGGTCAATTTCGGCAACCTGCGCAACCCCAAGCAGCACATGATCTGGGTGGCCCTCGCGGGCCCGGCTTCGAACTTCTTCCAGGCCATCTTCTGGGCCGTGCTGCTGGTGGTGCTGGTGGGCATGGGGGTGGACGAGCGCTTTTTCATCGAGATGGCGCGCGCAGGCATCCTGGTCAACCTGGTGATGTGGGCCTTCAACCTGTTCCCGCTGCCGCCGCTCGACGGCGGCCGCATCCTCGTCGGCCTGCTGCCCTGGAAGGCAGGCCACCTGGTCTCGCGCATCGAGCCCTTCGGCTTTTTCATCGTGATGGGCCTGGTGATCGCCGGCGTGGTGGGCACGATCTGGCTGCGCCCGCTGATGTCGCTGGGCTACAGCGCCATCAACCTGCTGCTCACGCCGCTGATGGCCTTGCTGCGCTGACCAGCCCCCTGATTTCCTCCCTTTCGCTGAATCCGTCTTTCCCATGAGCACCACGCGCTTTCTCACCGGCATCACCACCACGGGCACGCCCCACCTGGGCAATTTCGTGGGTTCCATCCGCCCCTCGGTGGCGGCCAGCCTCACGCCCGGCGTGCAGAGCTTCTACTTCCTGGCCGACTACCACGCGCTCATCAAGTGCGAAGACCCGGTGCGCATCCAGCGCTCCACGCTGGAGATCGCGGCCAGCTGGCTGGCCGCGGGCCTCGACCCCGAGAAGGTCACCTTCTACCGCCAGTCCGACATCCCCGAGATCCCCGAGCTCACCTGGCTGTTGACCTGCGTGACCGGCAAGGGTGTGCTCAACCGCGCCCACGCCTACAAGGCCAGCGTGGACAAGAACACCGCGGCCGAGCGCGATGCCGATGACGGCGTGACGGCCGGCCTGTTCATGTACCCGGTGCTCATGGGCGCCGACATCCTGATGTTCAAGGCCCACAAGGTGCCGGTGGGCCGCGACCAGATCCAGCACATCGAGATGGCGCGCGACATGGCGGCCAGCTTCAACCACCTCTACGGCGAGCACTTCGTGCTGCCCGAGGCCGCCATCGACGACCACGTGGCCACCCTGCCCGGGCTGGACGGCCGCAAGATGAGCAAGAGCTACGACAACACCATCCCGCTGTTCAGCTCGCGCGAGCAGCTCAAGAAACTCATCGGCGGCATCCTGACCGACTCGCGCGCGCCCGGTGAGCCCAAGGAGGTGGAGGGCTCGGCCCTGTTCCAGATCTACCAGGCCTTCGCCACCGAGGCCGAGACAGCCGCGCTGCGCCAGCAGTACGCCGACGGCATTGCCTGGGGCGATGCCAAGCAGCTGCTGCTGGAGCGCGTGGACCAGGTGATCGCGCCCATGCGTGCGCACTACGACGAGCTCATCAACAACCCGGCCCGCATCGAAACCACGCTGCTGGCCGGTGCCGAGCGTGCCCGCGCGCTGGCCACGCCCTTCATCCGCGAGCTGCGCTCGGCCGTGGGCCTGCGCACCCTGGTGCAGGCCGGATCCACCACCAAGGCCCCCAAGGCGACCAAGGTGGCCCTGCCCTCGTTCAAGCAGTACCGCGAGGCCGATGGCAAGTTCTACTTCAAGTTCGTCGCGGCCGATGGCCGCCTGCTGCTGCAGAGCACCGGCTTCGATGCGCCCAAGGATGCCGGCCAGGCCATCGCCCAGCTGCAAAAGGGAGGCGACGCCCTGCAGGCACTGGCACCGCGCCTGGCCCCTGTGGAGGGGGTGGAGGCGGCCGACGTGGCGGCGGCACTGCAGGCGCTGGCAGAGGCCGCGGCAGCCAGCTGATCCCGGTCAATCCCGGTAGCGCACCCGCATCCACAGCGTGGGCCGGGTATCGCCATTGAGCGGCGCCTGCGCCGTGGCGATGAAGGACCAGCGCCGGTCCGCCGAATCCAGGGAGTGCACGAGCATCAGGCCCCAACCCGGCCTGCGCGCCACGGCGTTGGCCTCGTCGGCAAAGCGCGAGCCGCGGTACACCAGCGAGCCGGCCGTGAGATCGCGCCCGCCGTGCTTCCACACGCTGGCCAGCGCCACGGTGTGGCGCGCAAACCCCGGCAGGGCATTGCCCGTGAACCGGGGGCCCAGGTTGCGCGACTGGGCCCAGGTGTAGGCGCCCAGCATGCTCCAGCGCGGCGCCAGCACCCGGTTGAACGCCAGCCCCGCCTGGTGCAGACGGCCCTGGCTGAACACCGGGGACTCGTCGTAGGGGTCCACGACCGTCTGCGCGGTCTGGATCTGCGCGCCCAGGGTGCCCACGCGGTCCAGGCCCACCAGGACCCTGGGCGGCAAGGCAAGCCCCCCACCCGCGAAGGTCGGGTTCACGATGTCCTGGCTGGAGAGCGTGGCCGCGCCGAAGCTGCGCTCGTCGAACTCCCAGTCGAGCTGCGCCGCACGCTTGCGCCCGAAACTGCCCGGCAACTGGTAGTGGTGGTCGATGGCAATGGCACCCAGCGCCACCGGCGAGAGCGTGTGCGCGCCAGGCGAGCGCACGTTCTCGATGTAGGCCAGGTGCAGTGCCCGGCCCGGCCCCAGGCGATAGGACAGGCCCAGCCGCGGCAACGCCTGGCGGGCATGGCCGGCGCGGGCGGCAATGGGATCGCCCAGGTCTTCACCGGTCAGCGAGTCGTAGAAGCGGTCGTCGTACCGCACATCCAGGCGCGGCCAGTAGGCCTCGGCATGCCAGGTCCACGGGCCCTGGCGCCATTCTCCGGCCAGCCAGGGCATGCGAAAGCGCGCGCGCGTGGCCCCGGCCAGGGTCACCAGCGGGTCGGACAGGTGGGTGGCGAACACGCCCCGCGTGTCCTCCCAACCCAGGCTCAGACGCTGGCCGCCCTGCTGCACGGTATGGCGCAGCAGCACGCCATCGTCCCGGTCGGTGGTGCGCGAGTCCTGCGGCCCCCAGACCTCATCGTCGACGACCAGGCCTTGGCCATAGCGTGCACGGTGCAGCTTGAGCCAGGTCTGCGCGTCGGGCGACCAGCGCCACGAGCCGCCCACATCCGTGCGCTGGGTGCGCTGGCGCGCCAGGCCGTTGAAGGTCACGCCGTTGCCGAGGTCGCGCCCCTGGGGAAAGCTGTAGCGCACCCGGTCTTCGGTGTGCAGCATGAACAGGCCCAGGCTTTCGCTCGGCCGCAGGCCCAGTGCGATGTCGAAGCCGGGCGACGACAGGCGGTAGCTGGGCGCATTGCCGTTGTTCGGCCAGAACTGCACGCCATTGCTGCGCACCTGCCAGGCCACGGGCACGGGGGCTGCGGCGAACCCGCGGTGGCCCACGTCGGTTGCCAACTTGTCGTGCACCGGGCCGCGCTCGGCGCTCGCGATCCAGAGCCATTCACTGCCCTGGGTGAGCATCAGCGGCGCCCGCTTCTCGCTGGAGCCAAAGGCCGTGGGGTCGCTCAGGTAGCCCTGGTAGCGCTCGGAGTTGCTGCTGAAATCGCTTTCGTAGCGGTTGGCCAGGAAGAAATGGCTGCCGGCCCACAGCGGGTAGTACGAGGCACTGGCATAGGCACGCGCCCAGTGCTCCAGGCCGAAGTCCCCGAGCGCCTTGCCCAGGTTGGCCGAGCCCTGGCTGTCGCTGGTCAATGGATCGAGCGACTTGAGGAAGGGCAGCCGGGTGAGCGCCTCGCGCGCAGCGGCGATGGCGGCGACGGGTTCACCCTCGTCGTTGCGCAGCACCGATTCGATCTGCCAGGGCAGCGGATCCTTGGGATCGGCCAGACGGGCCCGCGCCAGCGAATCAAGCGCCGCGGCAGGCTCGCCCAGCTGGTATTCGGCCACCGCGAGCCAGACCTGGGCGCGCGCGTAGCGCGGCTCGATCACCAGGGCCTTGAGCAACTGGATGCGCGCGCTGGCCGGGTCGCCCTGCTGCAGCAGCACCAGGCCGGCACCGGCCAGGCTCACATAGTCATCGCCAGACTGGGCCAGGGCCGTATCGAAGCCGACCCGCGCATCGCCCAGGCGCAGGGCCTCGGCCGCCAGCGTGGCCTGCTCGCCCTGGTAGGCCGGGTGCTCCGGGGCCAGCGCCACGGCGCTTGCCAAGGCCTCGCGCGCACCGCGCAGGTCGCCACGCTCGCGCAAGGCACGCCCCAGGCTCCACTGCGCGGCAGCCTGGTCTACGGCCGGTTCCTGGCGCGCCTGGGCACCGGCCACGGCACGCCGGTACAGCGCGATGGCCTCGTCGCCACGCCCCTCCAGTCGCTGCCAGTCGGCATCGGCCCGCAGCAGCGCCGTGACCTCGGGTGCCTGGGCGCGCGCGGCATCGAGCCAGCGGCGCGCCTCTTCGCCCTGGTCCAGTGCCATCAGGAGCTCGGCCCGGCGGGCCGCGGTGCGCGGGTCCTGGGTGCGCTGCCAGGCGGCAGCCAGGCGCTGCTGGGCCGCGTCCATGCGGTCGTCAAACACCTCCAGGTCGGCCAGCAGCAACTCCGCCACGGCCCCGCCCTGCCCGCTGGCAGACAACGCCAGCAGTCGCGCGCGCGCGCGCGGCCATTGGCCCGTGCGCAGGTCGTCGCGGATGGCCGCCAACGGGGGGGGGATCCCGGGGCCGTTCATCTCGGCCCAGCGCTCGGCATCCACCGGGTTGGCCATGACCCACTGCACACGGTCGCGCGGGCGCACCAGCAGGCGCTTGACCGGGGCCTTGCCGGGTTCGGCATAACCCTGTTCCGCTGGCCCCAGCTCCACCCGGCCGAAGGCATTGGACAGGTCGACCTGGCCCGACAGAACGGTGAGCGTGGTGCGGCCCGCCGCATCGACCTCCACATCCCAATCGGTGCCACGCACCACGGCCAGGGCTGCCGGGGTCTGCAGCTGCAGCGCGGCCGGGGCCTTCTTGGTGCGGGCCCACAAGCGCCCGGCGGCCAGCTCCAGCAGGCTGCGCTCGGGCTGCGACTCGCACAGGCGCAACTGCGCATGGGCCGACATGCGGATCTGCGTGCGGTCGGCCAACAGCAGGGCGGCCGACGACAGCTCCAGCGTGCGCACGCCTGCGCCCGCGCCCAGTTGCTGGGCCAGCACGGCAGGCGACCAGGGGCCGTCCCCTGCGGGCCGGGTCTGGCCCTGGCCAGCCAGGGCCACGATCTGCGCGGCCGCGGCGCCGGATGCCACGCTCCCTCCCGCGCACTGGGCCCAGGCAGCAGGCAGGCACAGGGTGGCAGCGGCCAGGGCCACCGGGGTCGTCATCCAAGGTCGTGTCGAAGGCATGGCGGGCCTTTCCGGGTCATTTTTCGAGCGCGTGTGCAAACGCCGCAGCACCCGCCACCGCAAGCGGCCGGGCATCGGCCAGGGCCTGTACCTGCAGTTGCAGCCGGTCGGCCTGGGCCGCCCAGAGCGGGGCCAGGTGCACCGCCCGGGCACGCCACTCGGCGCAGCACGCCAGGGCGTCGCCCCAGCGGCCCGCATGCACATGCTCACGCAAGGCCAGGCTGGCGGCCACCAGGGCGGCATCACCGCAGGGGGTGTAGACATCGATGCCGCTGCTGCGGCCGGCCAGCACCACGGCATCGAGCCAGGCCAGAGGCGGCGGCCGGGACGGGTCCTGCGGCAAAGCGCTGCGCGTGGCGGCCGACAGCAGGATGCCGGTGCCAAAGGCCTTGTTGGCCCCCTCCAGCCGGGCCGCGGTGTTCACGGCATCGCCCACGGCGGTGTAGGTGAAGCGCCCCTCCGATCCCAGGTGCCCCACGGCCGCCTCACCCGTGTGCAGGCCGATGCGCAACTGCAGCTCGGCAAAGGGGGTTCCGGCCCACAGGCTGCGCAAGGCCTGCATCTCCAGCTGCATGTCCTGCGCGCAGGCCAGGGCGCGTGCCGCATGCTGTGGCTCGGCCACGGGGGCGTTCCAGAAGGCCATGACCGCGTCGCCGATGAACTTGTCGAGCGTGCCGCCATGGCGGTGCACCGCATAGGTCATGCGGGTGAAGTAGGCATTGAGCGCCTGCGCCACCGACTCGGGCGGCAGGCGCTCGCTGGCCGAGGTGAAGCCCGCCAGGTCCGAGAACAGCAGCGTGAGCACGCGCCGCTCACCGCGCACGGCAGGGACCTCGCCACTGGCGATCAGGGCACTGACCACGGCCGGCGGCACATAGCGCCCGAAATCCAGCCGCAGGCGCTCGCGCTGGCGCCGCTCGCGCCAGTAGCTGTCGGTCGCACCCACGTTGAAATGCAGCACCAGCGCCACCAGCGTGGGCAGCGTGGGCCACCACACGCCCTGCAGGTAGGCGCACAGGCCGCCGATCAGTGCGAGCAGGGCCAGCGCCACACTCAGCCACACGGCCAGCCAGCCACGCCAGCGCCGCGTGAGCGCAGCCACCGCGGCAACGGCCAGGGCCGCCTGCAACAGCGGCCCCGCCGGGTGCGCAGGGACGATCCAGTCGCCAGTGAGGCCATTGGTCAGCGCGGTGGCATGCAGCAGCACGCCCGACTGGCTGCCATGGCCCAACGCGCGCAATGGCGTGGTGAACTGGTCTACCCCACCCACCGGGGTGTTCTGGCCCAGCAGCAGCAAGCGCCCCTGCAGCACACCGGGTGCCAGCAGCCGCACCGGATCCAGCGCCTGCGTGTAGTGCACGTAGGGCAGCGCCACCTCGGGCGCGTAGTAACGCAGCAGCGCACCGGGTGGCGGCGGCACCACGCTGCGGCCCGTCGCCTGCGCCAGCACGCGCCACAGGGCATCGCCTTGTGCCGGCAGGGCGCGCTGCACGCCATCGTCGTCGGGGCGCATGCCCACGTCGCCGTGGAGCGCCTGGCCAAAGACGGAGCGCACCGTCTGCTGGTACTGAGCGACCTGGCCGCTGTGCACCGCCACCTCGGCGCTGGCCAGCACCACCGGCATGCGCCCCTGCAAGGCGCGGGCCAGTGCCGCATCGTCCTCGGGGGACTGCGGGGTGGAAAACAGGATATCGATGCCCAGGCCCGCCGCCCCGGAGGCCGCCAGCGCATCAATGAGTTGCGCATGCAGGCGCCGGGGCAGAGGCGGCGCGGTCTTGAGCGCAGCCAGGCTGGGTTCGTCGATGCCGACCACCACCACGCCGGCATCGGGTCGCACGGGCGCGGTCAGGCTGCTGAACAGGTCGTATTCGAGCCGCTGCAAGGGCTGCCACACCGGCAGCAGGTGCAACAGGGCCAGCAGGGCCAGCGGCACCAGCAGGCGCAGCGCCCACTGGCGCCCTGCATCCCCTGCCCATGCCGTCCGGATCGTGGCCACACGCCCTCCATTGCATGTAACACAATGTGTTCACGTGAGGCACTGTATCCCAGAGTGCAGGTGCGGCAAAGCGCAGGGGCCCAGTTTTACAAATGGAGTGCGGTTTTGGCCCGCGCTGTCTTAGACTGCCTTGGCATCCCTGGGGAGACCACCATGAAAGCATTGATCGCATCGACCACCCTGCTCGCCCTGCTGGCGGGCTGCGAATCGGCCACCACCCGCCCACCCTCGGGCCCCATGGCCTCGGGCCGGGACCGCACCTTCAGCGTGCCGGTCTATGGCAACGACGCCTCGCCCGCCTACAACGCCGCCACCCGGGAATGCCAGAAGCTGGCGCTGTTCCCCAAGCTGCTGCGCAATGAGGGCTCGCGCCTGGTCTTCGAGTGCGTGAGCGACAACCCCAATCGATGAGCCCGATGGCCCGGTGTGCCGCCATCGCCCTGCTCGCGCTGGCCACCACCCTGCCCGCGCTGGCCCAGGTGCACCACGACCGGCAGCACCCGGTGTGGACCAACAGCCTGGGCATGCCCTTCGTGAAGGTGCCCGCCGGCAGCTTCGTGATGGGCGGGCCCGAGGCACCCGACGTGCTGGCGCGCGCCTATCCGCAGCTGGAGCCCAAGCGCTTTGCCGAACTGACCGACGAAGGCCCGGCCCACCGCGTCGTCATCCGCCAGGCCTTCTACCTGGGGCAGCACGAAGTCACGGTGGGCCAGTTCCGGCGCTTCCTGCAAGCCTCGGGCTACCAGCCCGAATCCGAAGCCGACGGTACCGGCGGCTACGGCTACAACCCGCGCTACGATCCGGCCACCACGCGGCGTGGCGACGCCTTCGAGGGGCGCGACCCACGCTACTCCTGGCGCAACCCGGGGTTCGCACAGGGCGACGACCACCCCGTGGTGAATGTCACCTGGAACGACGCCCAGGCCCTGGCGCAATGGCTCAGCCGCACCGAAGGCCAGCGCTACCGCCTGCCCACCGAGGCCGAGTGGGAATACGCCTGCCGCGCCGGCACGCGCACGCGCTACCCGCACGGCGATGACCCCGAGGGGCTGCTGCGCACCGCCAATACCTTCGACCAGGAGGCCGCACCCCAATGGCTGCGCTGGCAGCAGCACGCGCTGCGCGGCAGCGATGGCCACGCCTTCACGGCCCCCGTGGGCAGCTATGCCCCCAATGCCTTCGGCCTGCAGGACATGCTGGGCAATGCCTGGGAATGGGTGGCCGACTGGCATGGCGACCACTACTACGCCGAGTCGCCTGCCGTGGACCCGCAGGGCCCGGCCGGGGGCAGCGTGCGCGTGCGCCGCGGCGGCTCCTGGCACACCTGGTCCTTCTATGCGCGCTGCGGCTACCGCAACTGGAACAGCCCGCAGACGCGCTACACCCTGGTGGGCATGCGGCTGCTGCGCGAAATAACGCCCCCGGCGCCCGCCCGGCCGGCCCCGCGCCCCGCTACCACACGCCGGCTCGCACCGCCCGTGGTACGGTGAACAACTGTCAAACTTGACCATCCCCAAATTCGGGCATGGGCCCGAGCGGCAGACATCGCGAATAATGCGGGGTGAATCTTGAGGGGAACGACGAATCATGCGCATAGCGGCGTTAGACGACGATGCGCTTCAGCTGGATCTGATCAAACAGGCCACCGAAGCGATGGGCCACGTGTGCCATACCCACCTGACCGGCGCCGCGCTGATGCGCGAGATGCGCCGCGAGACCTTCGACCTGCTGATCGTGGACTGGCACCTGCCCGACACCACGGGACCCGAGGTGGTGCGCTGGGTGCGCGAGAACGTGGGCAAGCAACTGCCCATCCTGTTCGTGACCAACCGGCAGGAAGAGCGCGACATCGTCGAGGGCCTGGGCAGCGGGGCCGATGACTTCATGGTCAAGCCCGTGCGCATCGGCGAGCTCAATGCACGCGTGGGGGCGCTGCTGCGCCGCGCCTATCCCCAGAGCACCAGTGGCGTGCTCGACTTCGGCCGCTACCAGTTCTTCCCCGAATCGCGCTCGCTGCAGATCAACGGCAAGGTGGCCGAACTCAAGAACCGCGAGTACGACCTGGCGCTGTTCCTGTTCCAGAACATGGGGCGCCTGCTCTCGCGCGACCACCTCAAGGAGGTGATCTGGGGCCAGGGCTCGGACGTGCTCTCGCGCTCGCTCGACACCCATGTCTCGCGCCTGCGCACCCAGCTGGACCTGCGCCCCGTCAACGGCTACTTCATCACCGCCGTGTATGGTGTGGGCTACCGCTTCGAAGCCGTGGAAGCCGACCGCAAGCCTTGATTTGCAGCGCAAGATCCCCTGCTTCCCCGAGCCCCGCCAAACCGCAGACAATGAAGAAGACCGCCGCCGCCGCGGCCCGTAGGAGAGTTGACGTGGCCATCCACCGCCTTGCATTGCCCCTGTCCGCAGCTGCCCTGCTCACGGCGGGCCTGGGTTGCGCGCATGCGCAAGCCACCCCCGGCGCCCAGACCGATGAGATCCCGCACACGGTCAAGGCCGGCGACACGCTCGAAGGCCTGGCCAACGCCTACCTGGACAACCCGCGCCAGTGGCCGCTGCTGCAGCAGCGCAACAAGGTGGCCGATCCCAGGCGCCTGCAGCCCGGCTCCACCGTGTGGATCCCGGTGCGCCTGCAGCCGCAGGTCTCGGCCCAGGTGGAGTTCGTGCAGGGCAACGCCACGGCACAGGCGCCGCGCGGCGACGCGCAACCGCTCACGCCGGGGTCCCGGCTGGATGAAGGCACGCGCCTGCAGGTGGGGCCGGACAGCTTTGTCGCCGTGCGCCTGGCCGATGGCACGGTGGTGCGCGTGCAGCCCCAGTCCGACCTGCAGCTGCGGCAACTGCGCCGGCGCGGGCGTGCGGGCAGCATCCAGTCGGTGATGGAGATGCGCGCCGGCAGCGTGGAGTCCAGCGTCACGCCCAGCACCGACGCGCTGCGCCGTTTCGAGATCCGCACACCGCGCGCCGTGACCAGCGTGCGCGGCACCGAGTTCGGTGTGGCGCTGGCGGCCTCGGGCCAGGCCACGGCCGCGGTGCTCGAAGGCTCGGTGGCCGTGCAGGCCCGCGCCGAAAACGCGGCCCAGCCAGCCGCCGATGCCACCTTGCTGGCGCGCGGGCAGGGCCTATCGGTGGCGCCCGATGGCACGCTGGGTGCGCCGCGCCCCTTGCTCGCACCACCCGACCTGTCCACCGTGCCGGCCCAACTGCACGACCTGGGCTTGCTGGCCATCAACATCCCGCCCACGCAGGGTTCTACGGCCTATGTGGCCCAGGTGGCACGCGATGCCACCATGACGCAGGTGCTGCGCAGCGGCCGCTTTGCCGACGGCCAGCTGCGCTGGGCAGCACTCGACGATGGCAGCTACCACCTGGCCGTGCGCGCCGTGGACGAGGCCGGCATTGCCGGGCAGCCCGCCACACGCCCCATCACCATCAAGACCCGGCCGGTGCCGCCGCTGTACCAGCAGCCGGCCCCCGGCGCCGTGCTGCCGCGCGTGACCGGCATGCTGCGCTGTACCGAAGTGCCCGGGGCCCGCTGGTACCGCATCCAGGTGGCCGCCACGGCAGACTTCGCCACGCCGCTGCTGGACGAAGCCCGCCTCAACCCCTGCCAGCTGACGCTGGCCACCCTGCCCCTGGGCAACTACTTCTGGCGTGCCGCCACCATCGCCGAACTGGCCGGTGGCGCGCTGGACCAGGGGCCGTTCGCCCCCGCCCAGCCCTTCACCGTGGCGCAGCAGCCCGCCGCCCTGGACCTGGCATCCATGCAGGCCAGCGATGGCGACGCCATCGTGCGACTGCACTGGCCCGCCCAGGCCGGCCAGCGTTTCCGCGTGCAACTGGCCTCGGACCTGGAATTCACCCGGATCCTGCAGGACACCCAGCTCGACGAACCGCGCTGGGCCTCGGCGGCCGATCTCTCCCCGGGCCCGTACTTCGTGCGCATCCAGGTGCTGGACCCCTCGGGCCTGCAAAGCGAGTTCTCACCGCCGCGCAGCATCCGCGTGGGCACGGGGCTGAACACCAGCTCCGGGCTGCCGCTGTCCACCATGGGCGGTGATCCGGTGCGCCGCCCCTGAGCCGGCCGCACCCGATGCCCACGCAGCACTCCCGCACGCGCAACCAGCAGCGGCGGGTCGAATGGGCCGCCATTGCGCTGACGCTGCTGGCCCTGGTGGCCTGGCTGAGCACGCCCAGCGCGTTGCCGCGCACCAACCACCTGGTGCAGGACACCGGGCTGCGCCTGGTATCACGCCCGCCGCAGCCCGGCATTGCCGTGATCGCGGTGGACGACCGCAGCATCGGCGTGATCGGGCGCTGGCCCTGGCGGCGTGCCCTGCATGCCCAGCTGATCCAGAACGTCTCGCGCCAGCAGCCGCTGGTGATCGGCATGGACGTGCTGTTCAACGAAGACGACCTCGACTACCCCGAAGACGACCTGCTGCTGGCCGATGCCGTGGCCCGAAGCGGCCGGGTGGTGCTGCCGGTGATGCAGCGCCAGGGTCCGTACGACCCGGGCGACGGGGCAGACCGGCCGATTGCCGCGCTGGAGCAGGCCGCGGCCCGGCTCGGGCATGTGCATGTGGCCGCCGACGAGGACGGTGTGGTGCGCAGCCTGTACACCCGCGAAGGGCCCGCCAGCGCGCCCTGGCAGCATTTCAGCATGGCCATGCGCTGCGTGGCCACGCCCTCGCTCGGTGGCTGCCCGCCGGCCCGCTGGAGCGACCCGCCAGCCGATGGTGCGCGCTGGGAGCGTGCCGGCCGGCGCCTGATCCCGTATGCGGGCGGCCCGGGGCATTTCACCACCTACTCCTACATCGACGTGCTGCGCGGCGAGGTACCGGCCGATGCCTTCCGCGGCAAGTACGTGCTCGTGGGCTCGGTCGCTGCCGGGCTGGGCGACATGTTCGCCACCCCGGTGGGCCAGGAATCGCGCCTGATGCCCGGTGTGGAGGTGATTGCCCAGGTGCTCGACGCCGACCTGGCCGGGGTGCACATCCACAGCGCGCCGCCCGCGCTGAACATGGCTTTCAACCTGCTGCCCGTGGTGCTGGCGCTGCTGGCGCTGCTGCTGCTCGGCCCCTTCGCGGCCCTGCTCACCAGCATCGCGCTGGGCGCACTGACCCTGGCCCTGGCCGTGGTGCTGCCCGTCTGGACCGGCCTGCAGTTCGCGCCCGCGGCGGCCCTCATCGGCCTGGTGCTGGCCTATCCGCTGTGGAGCTGGCGGCGCCTGAGTGCGGCGGCCCAGTTCCTGCGGCTGCAGATGGAGAACCTGCAGCGCCAGGGCCTGGTGATCCCCCTGCGCGGCCCGGCGGCCAACAGCGGCGACTTCCTGGAGCGGCGCATCAACGCGGTGGAATACGCCTCGCGCCAGCTGCGCGACATGCACCACTTCGTGAGCGAGAGCCTGCAGCAACTGCCCTCGCCCACCATGGTCTGCGACACGGAAGGCCGCATCCTGCTGGCCAACACAGCCGCACGGCGCCATCTGCTGGGGGTGGCCGAGGTCGAAGGCGATCCCATGGTCTGGCCCTTGCAGGGCCGCCAGATCGCCGATGTGCTGGGGGATCTGATCGACATCGCCACCGAGCAGCCGCTGGTGACGCCCGAGCGGCTGGCCAGCCGCAGCCTGCCGGCCCGCCGGGAGGGGCGCGATGCCAAGGGCCGCAGCGTGCTGGTGCAAAGCCGCCAGTTCACCGACCTGGCGCAATCGGGCTGGCTCGTGACCCTGGTGGACCTGACCGAGATACGCAGTGCCCTGCAGCAGCGCGACGAGGCCATGCATTTCATCTCGCACGACATCCGCGCGCCCAATGCCTCCATCCTCACCCTGCTGGAGATGCACCAGGCCTACCCGGGCCGCATGACGGATGCAGAGCTCATGCAGCTGATCGCGCGCTATGCCAAGACCTCGCTGGGCATGGCCGAGAACTTCATCCAGTTGGCCAGCGCCGAATCGCAGGCCATGCGCCGGGAACCGCTGGACCTGGTGGATGTGCTGCACCAGACCGTGGACGAGGCCTGGGTGCTGGCCCGCGATGCCGATGTGGAGGTGGTGGTGGCCGAGGCGCCGGAAACCGCCGCGTTCACGGGCGACCGTTCGCTGCTGTGCCGCGCCCTTGGCAACGTGGTGAACAACGCCATCAAGTACAGCCCGGGCGCAAGCACCGTGCGCTGCACCCTGGCAGAACGGCCGGGCCAGTGGGTGCTGGCCGTGCGCGACGAGGGCCCCGGCATCGCCCCGGCCCTGCAGGACAAGCTGTTCGCCCCGTTCCAGCGCCTGCATGACCGCAGCCATCCCGGCATTGCCGGCGTGGGGCTGGGCCTGGCCCTGGTGCGCACCGTGGTGCAGCGCCATGGCGGCAGCATCGAGGTCGAGAGCGATGATGGCAAGGGGGCCGAGTTCCGCCTGGTGCTGCCCCAGACCGACGCAGTGGCGGCAACGGCGGACTGAACCGGGGCCGACCCGTCAGACCGTGGCGGCTTCTGCTTCGCGCACGGGGTCCGACAGTGCGTCGCCCTCGCCCGCCAGCAGCCCGATGCAGTCGAGCGCCGTGGGCGGATCGCAGGGCTGGGCGTACACGCGCAGCGCAATGTCCTGCGCAGCGGGCGAGAAGAACAGCCACAGCTTGTCGGCCTGCTTGTCGTAGCACGAGAAAAGGGCACGCTTCGATCCGGCAGGCGAGATCAGAAACTGCGACATGAACATCTGCTGGATGCGCTGGGTGGGCTCGAAAGCCTGGGCATCGTTGCCCAGCGACAGTTTGTACCAACTTTTCATGGGAGCCTTTCCTTTCGACCGCGAGGTCTGTTGTGTCTGGCCCCATCGTATTTTCGTGCGGGGGATTCGCCGCCTCCCCCAGCGCCCGAAGGCCTGTAGGACGGGCACCCCTGCGGCCGCAGGAGCCGCCGGCTGGAGATCCCCTATGATGGCGGCACACCATCGGTACCGGTTCAGCTTGAGAGGTTGTCGGCATGCTCCATGTTCGACCTCTCCTCCCTGCTGCAGGGATTCATTCTGGGCCTCGGCGTCTTTCTGTGCCCCGGCCCCAAGGACGTCCTCATCCTGCGCGAAGCCCTGGCGGGCCGGCCCCCAGCGCTGTTGATCGGCATCGGCGTGGGCAGCGACGCGGCCCTGATCGCCCTGGGCATCCTGGGCCTGTCGGCCGCACTGAGCCAGGCCCCAGGCTGGCAGGCCGCGGCCCTGTGGCTGGGCATCGGCCTGCTGCTGGTGCATGGCGCAAAAGCCCTGCGCAATGCCTTGAGCCCCTCCAGTGCGCCGCACCCGGGCCCCGCGCCGGCGCTGTCTGCCGGCCTGCGGCCCTTGCTGCTGACCTCCTTGCTGAACCCGGCCGCCTGGATGGACACGGTCCTCGTCATCGGCACCGTGGGGGCCTCGCTGGCCTCCGGCGCCCGCGCTGGCTTTGCCACCGGGGCCGTGGCGGCGTCGCTGCTGTGGTTCGCCGCCCTGGTGGCGGGTGCCGGGCATGCGCGGCGCCACATGGCGTCTGCGCGCACCTGGCGCCTGCTCGACGCGGGCGTGGCCCTGGCCATGCTGGGCATGGCGGCCTACCTGGCCTGGCTTCATACGGATTGGCATTCGACCGTGTAACTAGGCGGGAGGCCGCAGACAGTGCTGTAGCACGGCAAGGCGAACCAACGACGTTAGACGGTTGAAGGCCAATCCGTATCAGTGCTTGCCCAGGTAGGCCTCGCGCACGGCGGGATCCTCCAGCAAGGCCCGGGCCGGGCCCGACGAAGCGATCTCGCCGGTCTTGAGCACATAGGCCCGGTCCGCCACCTTGAGCGCCTGGTTGGCCATCTGCTCCACCAACAGGATGGTCATGCCGCGCTGCTTGAGCGTGCGGACCACCGCAAAGATCTCCTTGACGATCAGCGGGGCCAGGCCCAGCGAAGGCTCGTCGAGCAGCAGCAGGCGCGGGCGTGCCATGAGCGCGCGGCCGATGGCCAGCATCTGCTGCTCGCCCCCGCTGAGCGTGCCGGCCATCTGGTGCTGGCGCTCACGCAGGCGCGGGAAGGTGGTGAACTGCTCCTCAAGGTCCGTGCCGATGGACGTATCACCCGCCGGCCGCAGGTAGGCGCCCAGGAGCAGGTTGTCGCGCACGCTCTGGTCCGGAAACACCTGGCGCCCTTCGGGCGATTGGGCGATGCCCAGGGCCACGCGCCGGTGCGCCGGCGTGCGCGCCAGGTCCTGGCCATCGAAGGCGATGCGCCCGCCGGCACAGGGCTCGAGCCCCGAGATGGCCTTCATCAGCGTGCTCTTGCCGGCCCCGTTGCCGCCAATGAGGGTGACGACCTCTCCGGCCGCCACCGTGAGGCTCACGCCCTTGAGGGCCTGGATGGCGCCGTAGTTCACGGCGAGCTGTTCGATCTGGAGCATGGGTATCTCAGGCAAGGGCATGGGCAGGGGGTGGGGTGGCGGCGGCGCCGTCTTCCTCCTCGTCATCCACGCCCAGGTAGGCGGCAATGACCTTGGGGTCCCGCTGCATGGCGGCGGGCGCACCTTCGGCGATCTTGGCGCCGTAGTCGAGCACCACCACATGGTCGGACACGGCCATCACCAGGTCCATGTGGTGCTCGATCAGCAGCACGGTGATGCCCTTGGCGCCGATGCGCCGGATCAGCTCCGTCAGCGCCTGCGTCTCCTGCGGGTTCAGGCCTGCGGCCGGCTCGTCGAGCAGCAGCAGGCGCGGCTGGGTGGCCAGCGCACGGGCCAGCTCCAGCCGGCGCTGCAGGCCATAGGGCAGGCTGCCGGCCTCGTCGTGGGCCCGGTCCAGCAGGCCCACGAACTGCAACAGGCGCACCGCCTCCTCGCGCGCCTGGCGCTCCTCGCGCCGCGCCGACGGCAAGCCAAGCAGACTGGCCCAGAAGCCCACACGCAGGTGCGGGTGCAGGCCGGCCAGCACATTGTCGAGCACGCTCATGTGCGCAAACAGCCGCAGGTTCTGGAAGGTGCGGCCTATGCCGAGCCGGCAGATCTGGCTGGCGCGCACGCGGGCAATGCCCTGGCCCGCGAACTCGATGCTCCCCCGGTCCGGCGCCACGATGCCCGAGAGGATGTTGAGCAGCGTGGTCTTGCCCGCGCCGTTGGGCCCGATCAGCGCATGCACATGGCCCGCGCGCAGCGTCAGGCTGACCTCGTTGGTTGGCACCACGCCGCCATAGGCTTTGTAGAGGCCTTGGGCATGGAGCATCACGCCCCCAGCCTCGGCACCCGGGGCCTGGCGCGGCTGCCATTCCCCGTGCACCAACGGCAATGGCAGCGCCTGGTGCAGCCGCGGCCACAGGCGCCGCCCGAGCCGCTGCAGGGCCCCGGCCAGGCCTTGCGGCATGGCATAGAGCGCAAACAGCAGCAGTGCCCCGTAGGTGAAATGCTGCAGGCCCGGCCAGCGCGCGAGGAAAGCGTCGAGCAGCGTGAGGGCGATCGCGCCCACGGCCGGCCCCATGACCGAGGGTCCGCCAAACAGCACGATGAGCAGCAGAAAGATCGACAGGTTGAAGCTGATGAAGTCCGAATTGATGTACTGGTTCTGCTGCGCCACCAAGGCCCCGGCCACGCCGCAGGTCACGGCGCTGATGGCGAAGGCCAGCACCTTGGTGCGGTAGACGTCGATGCCCACGCTCTCGGCCGCCACCTCGGCCGCCTGCACGGCCTGGAAGGCGCGGCCGTACTTGCCGCCCAGCAGGGTGCGCAGCATCAAGTGGGTGGCCAACGCGAAGGCCAGCACCAGCCAGGCCCAGCCGCGCATGTCCAGCATGCGCCCGCCGATGGAAGGCGGCACGATCCCGTAGATGCCTTGCTGGCCGCCAAAGGGCACCTGCCATTCGGTCACGATCTTCTCGACCACGATGCCGAAGCCGATGGTCACCATGGCCAGCGACGGCCCCTTGACGCGCAGCGAAGGCAGCGCGATCAGCACGCCGAAGAGCCCGGCCACCACGGCCGCGGCCACCAGCGCGAGCCAGGGGTTCCAGCCCGCCTGGGCTGTGAGCAGGGCCGCCGTGTAGGCACCGGCGGCGAACAGGCCGGCATGGCCGAGCGACTTCTGCCCGCTCCAGCCCACCAGCACGTTCAGGCCGGCCGCGGCCAGGTAGTACATGCCGGCCGTGAAGATGATCTTGAGGTGGAAATCGTTGCCGATCGCCAGGGGGACCAGCAAGGCCGCCGCAGCGGCTGCGATGAACGCCAGGGTATGGGTGCGCATGCTGTGCTCACACCTTCTCGAAAGGCTTCTGGCCGAACAGCCCTTCGGGCTTGACCACCAGCACCAGGATGATGAGCGCAAAGACCGTGATCTCGCGCAGCTCGGCGCGCCACAGGCCCACTAGCGCCTCGATGCAGCCCAGCAGAAAGCCCCCGGCGATGCAGCCGCGCGGGTTGGTGAGCCCGCCCACGATGGCCGACGAAAACGCCTTGAGGGCAATGGCCAGCCCCATGAAGACCGAGGCCGTGGTGATGGGCGCGATCAGCAGGCCGGCCAGCCCCGCCAGGCTGGAAGAGATGACAAACGCCAGCACCACCATGGCCCCCACGTTGATGCCCATGAGGGCGGCGGCCTGCTTGTTCACCGCGACTGCAAGCACGGCCTTGCCGACCTTGGTGCGGCGCAGCACGTAGTCCAGCGCCAGCATGACCACGGCCGTGACGCCAAGCACCAGGATCTCCTGCGCACGGATGCCGGCCCCCGCGATGCGGATCACTTCGTCGCCCAGCGGCGAGGGCATGGCCATGGAACCCGGGCCCCAGATGGCCAGGGCGGTGTTCTGCACGATGATGCCGAAGCCGATGGTGCTCATGACCCAGGCCATGCCGGTAGCACCGACAAACGGCCGCACCGCCGTGAAGTACAGCACCACGCCGAGCAGCGCCAGCAGCGCGAGCGACACCACGAGCGCCAGGCCATAGCGCGCAAAGCTCACGTCGGCCGCGGCCAGCACGCCCGTGTGCCCCTTGCCCGAGAGCAGCAGCAGGGTGGCCACTGCGATGAAGGAGCCCGCGACCAGGAACTCGCCCTGGCCGAAGTTGAGCGTCTTGGTGGTCGTGTGGGTGATGCTGAAACCCAGGGCGACGAGCGCATAGATTCCACCGAGGGCCAGGCCGCTCAGCAAGGCTTGCAGGACATTGGTCATGGGCTGTGGGGCTCCGCTGTGGCGCGCTGTGCGCGCATCACTTCTTGTAGTCGGCCGGCGTCAGCGCCTTGGTGATGGCGTCTTCATAGGCCGCCACCTTGCCATCGCGCCAGCGCGCCAGGTGGAAGTCGGCGACCGACAGGGCCTCATGGTCACCCTTGGCAAACGGCTTCTGGTAGAGCTTGACCACCCCCTGGGTGTCGGGCACACCATTTTCCAGCGTGGCGGCGAGCTTGTCGCCATCGGTGCTGCCGGCCTTCTTCACGGCGGCGGCCAGCAGCATCACCGAGTCGTAGGACTGCGCGGCCGCCACGAAGGTCGGCAGTTGCGGGTAGCGCTCGCGCACACGGGCCGCCAAGGCCACGGCGCGGGGATTGCTGTCTTCGGCCGTGGAGGTGGCGAAGATGATGTGCTCGGCCAGCTTCTTGCCTGCCGTGTTGAGCAGCGGCGTGCTCATGTTGCCCCAGGTGCCCAGCGTGGTGGGCAGGTAGTTGATCTTCTCCATGCTGCGCAGCAGCTGGGCGTTGGCGTCGGCCAGGCCGTAGACGATGAGCGTATCGGCCCCGGCATCGCGGATCTTGGCCAGCTGCGAGGTCATGTCCGTGTCCTTGGGGCCGAACTTCTCCACCGCCACGGCCTTGGCGCCATGCAGGGCCAGCACCTCGGTCAGGTCCTTCACGCCCTGCTGGCCAAAGCCCGTGGAGTCGGCGATGAAGGCGATCTTCTGGTTCCTGGTGGCCTTGATCGCATAGGCGATGAGCAGCGCCACCTGCTCGCGGTCGACCATGGAGACGCGGTAGATGTAGTTCTGCGCCTCGTTGGCGTAGCGCCTGGTGATGTCGGTGGCCGTGGCCACGGGCACGATCACGGGCACCTTCTTCTGCTGCGGAATGTGCAGCCAGGCCAGGGCGTTGCCCGAGTTGGTGGGTCCGACCACGGCCGCCACCTTCTCGCTGTCGATCAGTTCGGTCATGTTCTGGATGGACTTCGGGGGCTGGCCGGTGTCGTCGCGCACGATGCCCACGACCTTGCGGCCGAGCAGGCCGCCGGCCTTGTTGATGTCCTCGATGGCCAGGTCGAAGCCGTGGCGCGCGGCCACGCCCAGCTCGGCCGCGCCGGTGCCCGACTGGTCGGCATTGAAGCCGAAGCGGATGTCCTGCGCCTGGGCCGCGGACAGGCCGAGCGCCAGCGCCGCAGCCGCGATCAGCGGCCGGACCAGGGAGGGGATGCGGTGGTTCAGCTTCATGTCTTGTCTCCTGTCGTTGTCGTTCATGAAAAAGGGCGGTCCTTGGCAGGCCTGCCCGGCCGGGCTTTCTTTCAGCCGCGGATCTCTGCGAGCAGGGCCAGCGCACGGTCCACGCGCACGTCGTGCTCCTGCGCCATGCTTTTGGCAATGCGGTCGATCTCGTCCCCGGTGGCACCGGCCACCAGCGCAATGTTGCGGGCGTGCAAGGCCATGTGGCCGCGCTGGATGCCTTCGGTGGAGAGCGCACGCAGGGCGCCCAGGTTCTGTGCCAGGCCCACGGCCACGGCCACCTCGCCCAGCTCCTGCGCCGACTGCACGCCGAGGATACGCAAGGCCAGGCGCGCCAGCGGGTGGGTCTTGGTGGCGCCGCCCACCAGGCCCACGGGCATGGGCATCTCGATACTGCCGACCAGGGCGCCGCTGGCGTCCTTCTCCCAGCGCGTGAGCGAGGTGTAGCGCCCGCCGCGGCAGGCGTAGGCGTGGGCTCCGGCCTCCACTGCGCGCCAGTCGTTGCCGGTGGCGACGATGACGGGGTCGATGCCATTCATGATGCCCTTGTTGTGCGTGGCCGCGCGGTAGGGGTCGATCACCGCGAAGCTGCAGGCGTCGATGATGCCGTCGATGATGCGCTCGCCGCTGTGCTCGGCCGTGGCCATGACTTCGGGCGTGAGCCGCACGCGCGCCCGGGCCAAGCGCAGATCGGCCAGGTTGGACAGGATGCGCAGGCGCACCGTGCCACCGGTGATCTGCTCCACCAGCGGTGAGACGGCCTCGGCCATGGTGTTGACGGTGTTGGCGCCCATGGCGTCGCGCACGTCCACGATGAGGTGCATGACCACCATGGCGCCGCGCGGCGCATCGTCGAAGACATGCACCTCGATATCGCGGCACCCCCCGCCCAGGCCGATCAGCACCTTGTCGCGGCTGTTGGCCACGGCCAGGATGGCCTCGCGCTGCAGCAGCAGGGCCTGGCGCGCGCCATGCGGGTCGGCGATGCCGATCACCTGCACCTGGGCGCGCATCAGCGGCCCGGTGCTCGACGCCTGGAAGCCCCCGCACTCGCGCGCCAGCTTGGCCATGTAGGACGCGGCGGCCACTACCGAGGGCTCTTCCACCACCATGGGCACCAGCACCTCGCGGCCGTTGACCTGGAAGTTGCCGGCCACCGCAAAGGGCAGCTCGAAGGTGCCGATGACGTTCTCGATCATGCCGTTGGCCCGCTCCACGCCCAGGGCGCCACCGGGCCCGGCCAGCAGCGCGGCCTCATCGGCGGTGAGCCCGGCGGCCTGCACCACATGGTCGAAGCGCTGGGCGGGGCTGAGTGCGCGGAAGTTGGGGAGTCGGGAGTCGGCGACCATGTTGGAGATGTCCTCGGGATGTGATGGAGCGGACTCTAGGCCATCTGTACCAGTATCAATGGATACAGTTTTCAGGGACAGTTGCGGCCACTGTCCAGGTACACATGGGCTGTGTCATAGTGGCCAGACCTCTTCGCTCTTCCCCATGAAAGCCGCGCCCAAGACCGCCTCGCTGACCCTCACCCTGGCCGATTCCATCGACCGGCAGATCCGCGACGGCGCCTACCAGGCGGGCGACAAGCTGCCCTCGCTGCGCGAGCTGGCGCAGTTGCACGGCTATGCCAAGAACACCATCGTTGCCGCCTTCGAGATGCTCGTGGCGCGCGGCCTGATCGAACCGCGCCGCGGTTCGGGCTACTTCGTGCGCGCCCAACCCCAGGCCGCGCCCAAGGAGGAAGAAGCCGGCTCGCTGGGCCGCGCGATGGACATCGTGTGGTTGATGCGCGAGCAGCTCAAGTCCGAGCCCGGCGCGCTGGCCGTGGGCGACGGCTTTCCGCCCGTGGAATGGCTGGCCGATGTGCGCCTGGACAAGTTCCACCACAAGGTGGTGCGCACCGGCCTGGGTGCCCTGTTCCGCTATGGCAACCGCTTTGGCTACGAGCCGCTGCGCCACCACCTGGTGCGCAAGCTGGCGGACCTGGGCATAGGCACCGAGCCGCGGCAGATCGTGCTCACCCACGGGGCCAACGAGGCCATGGACACGGTGATCCGCTACTTCGTGCCGCCCGGGGCGCCAGTGCTGGTGGACGACCCGGGCTACTACCCGCTGTTCGGCAAGCTCAAGCTGGCGGGCGCGCACATCGTGGGCGTGCCACGGCTGGCCGATGGGCCGGACCTGGAGGCGCTGGAGCAATTGCTCATCGTGCACAAACCGCGGCTGTTCTTCACCCAGTCCGTCGCGCACAACCCCACAGGCTCGGACCTCACGGCCGCCAAGGCCTTCCGCGTGCTGCAGCTGGCGCAGAAGTACGACCTGATGATCGTGGAGAACGACCCGCTGGCCGACTTCAAGCCCACCGGCGCGCCGCGCCTGTCCGCGCTGGACCAGCTCGAGCGCACGATCTACATCGGCAGCTTCTCCAAGTCCTTCTCGGCCGCGCTGCGCGTGGGGTATATCGCCTGCGGGGCCGACCTGGCCAGCGACATTGCCGACCTCAAGGCGCTGATCCATGTGAGCAGCTCGGAGTACGCCGAGCGCACCGTGGACGTGATCCTGAGCGAGGGCCACTACCAGCGCCACATCCAGCGCCTGCGCGACCGCCTGGCCGCGGCCACGCAGAGCGCGACGCAGATCTTCGATGCCGTGGGCGCCGAGGTCTTCACGCGCAACCCGCAGTCGCTCTACCAGTGGGTGGCCCTGCCCGGCGTGCAGGACTCGCTGGCCTTCGCGCAGCAGATGCTGCCGCGCCAGATCGTCATGGCGCCAGGGCGCATCTTCTCGGTGGACTTTGCCGCGACCTCGCGCTGGTCGCGCTTCAACGTGGGCGCGGTGACCGACCCGCGCTTCGCCAAGGCCCTGCGCAAGGCGCTGGTGCAGGCGGCGGAGGCGGGCGGGCGGACCTGAAGACGCGCCCCGCCTGGGCCAGAATGCGCCATGCACGAACACCCACATGCCCACGCACCCGGCGAGCCCCACCACCATGGGGACCACGGCCACAGCCATGCGCCAGGCGGCGAGCACAGCCATGCCCCCTCGGTCACGGCCGCCAACGAACGGCGCATCCGCCTGGTCTTTGGGATGACGGCGGGCTATGCCGCCGTACAGGCCGTCGGCGGAGCGCTGTCAGGCTCGCTGGCGCTGATCGCCGATGCGGGGCACATGGTCTCCGACGCGGCGGCCCTGCTGCTGGCGCTGATTGCCTACCGCGTGGCGCGGCGCCCGCCGGATCTGAAGCGCACCTACGGCTTTCACCGCGTGCGCGTGCTCGCGGCGCTGGCCAACGGGGCCTCGCTGCTGTTGCTCGTGGCCTGGATCGCCTGGGAGGCGGTGCAGCGCTTTCGCGCCCCCTCGGAGGTGTTGGCCGGGCCCATGCTCATCGTGGCAGCCATCGGGCTGCTGGTGAACCTGGTGGGCGCCTGGATTCTCATGCGTGGCGAGCGCAACGACGGCAACCTGCGCGGCGCGCTGCTGCATGTGGTGGGGGATCTGCTTGGCTCGGTGGGCGCCATCGCGGCAGCCATCGGCATCATGGCCACGGGCTGGACGGTGCTGGACCCGCTGCTCTCGGTGCTGGTCGCCGTGCTCGTGGTGCGCTCGGCCTGGGGACTGGTGTCGGATGCGCTGGTGGTGCTGCTGCAAGCCGCGCCCAAGGGGCTGGACCTGGCGGCTGCCGAGGCCGGCATCCGCGCCCTGCCCGGCGTGGCCGAGGTGGGCCATTTCCATGCCTGGACCCTGACGGACGAGAGCACGGTGGCCACCGTGCATGTGGCGCCCGCACCGGGCACCGACCCGCTGGCCCTGCCGGCCCAGGTGGCCGGCTACCTGCGCCGCGCGCATGGCATCGGCCATGCCACGGTGCAGGTGGATGCGCCGGGCCACATCGAGGCCCCCGCGCATTGAAGTGAAACACCCCCTGAGTCGCTTCGCGCCTTCCCCCTCTCTCTCGCCTCGCTGCGCGAGCCGGGAGGGGGACGCCCCCAGTGCGGCGGGGCGGCCCTTGCACGGGGGCACTGGCTTGTGCCGCGCCAGTTTCATGCATCGCGGGTGGCGCACCGCGCTATGAAGAACTGAAAGGCAAGAACCGATCGGTCAGCGGTACGTGAAGTTTGCAACGATGGGAATCGCAGCCGCCACCGGGGTGGTGATGGTCAGCGTGCCCGTCATGCGGCCGGTGTTGCCGCTGAAGGTGCAGGTCGACATGGTCCAGGTGGCCTGCGCAGCGCCGGCGTTTTCCAGCACCGTCTGCTGCAGCGCCGGATCGCTGCAGAACGCGGCCTGGTTGCCGGGCTTGGGCATGTTGTTGATGGTGATCAGAGGCACGGGCGTGCCCTGGGCCGTCACGCGGATGTCCAGGGTGTAGTTGCTGGGGGTGCCGGCATCGATCACGACATCACCGAAACTCACCAGCGAAAAGCCGGGGCCGGTCAGGCTGACGGCAGGGTAGAGGGTGCCGCCGAAGTTCAGTTGCGGAATGCGCAGCACATTGCCCGCCGAGGTGAAGCTGATCTCGGTCCCCACGCTGGTATCGTTGAGCCGCAGTTGGCCGGGCGACACCAGCTGGATCACCACATCGCGGAACTTCAGGTTGCCGTCGATCTGTAGGATGGGAAAGCGCAGGCGGCCCGTGGCCGCATCGAACACGGCAGGGTCGGCCGCGTGTGCGGGCGCAGCAGCCAGGCCCGCCATGGCGACGGCCAGTGCGAGGGCAGAATTGCGGAGGGAGATCATTGGCACATCCTTTGTGGCATGAAATGAATGGAAAGGGCAGGGACGCGCGAATTCTTGCACAAGGCCGTTGAACGCTTCGTGCGGGCAAGAGGCGACGCTCGGAATCCACGCGCAAACCCGGCAGCCTACCGCTTTTGGCCTGTTTCCACCACACCACAAACGGGTGAGGCCCGGGCCCGGGGCCAGGACAATGTCACGCCACGAGCTTCTGGCGGAAGAAGGCCAGAATCTCGTCGCGCGCTGCCGCCGTCGGCTGGCCTGCGCTGTCGATGAGATGCGCAGTCACCACACTGTGCGGACTGGCCACCACGTGCTCGAAGAAGGGCGCCGTCTCCGGGTTGGCCGCGCTGTCGGGCAGCACGCGGGTGGCGAAGCGCGGACCCAGGGCCTCGGAGAACGCCGCGAATCGCTCGGCCCGGCAGTGCCGGTCGCCCTCGAAGCGGTAGGCCAGCGCGGTCAGCCCGCCCTGCTCCAGGCGCTGGCGCACCGCCGCCAGTTCGGCAGCACCCATGCCGGTGCCGGCCGGGTCGTTCAGCGGCAGCGAGGGCTGGCACACCACGGGGGCGATCACCGCAGGCTCCAGCACCATCGACAGCGCGAAGCTGCCCGTGAAGCACATGCCGATGGCGCCGACGCCCCGCCCACCGCATTGCGCATGCGCCAGCTGCGCCAGCGCGCGCAGCCACCGTACCACCGGGGTGTCACCCTGCCCGGCCAGGGCCCTGAACTCGGCGCTGATGCAGGTGCGCCGGAACACAGCGATGCCCTCGTCGACCGCCGGCACCGCGCCGTCGCGGCCGAACAGCGAGGGCATGAACACCGTGAAGCCGGCAGCGCGCACCCAGCGCGCAAAGCGCGCCACCTGCGGGCTGATGCCGGGCATCTCGGCCATCACCACCACGGCCGGGCCGCAGCCTGCCTGGTACACCGTGCGCGCCACGCCCGCGAGCGTGACCTCGCGCCGGTCGAAATCCTCCAGGGCGTCGTCCTGGTCCATGCGGCGGCCCGGCATCACGCGGCCGCCAGGGCGCCTGGCGCCAGCAGGTGCTGCAGGTGCGCGTAGCCCGCGGCGCGGGTGAAGTCCGCCAGGTGCCACAGGCGGCCGTTGGCGCCCCAGTGGCCATCGGGCACCTCCTGCACCAGGGTGGAAGTGGCCAGCCGTCGCGCATCGTCCGCCGGCATGGCCTGCACGAAGGCCTGGTGCATCTGCTGTGCGTAGCGGCCCCGGGCGCCCTCGTCCAGCACGCCCTGCGGCACGTGCACGATGGCCAGGCAGGGCAGCAGAAGGGCGGTGGTGTCGGCGCCGCCACAGGTCCACTGGCCGGCATCGACCTCCTCCACCAGCACCCAGCACAAGGCCTGGGCAGCAGGGTCGTCGGGCGGCATTTGTTCGGCGGCGGTGGCTGCGGCGGTGATGCCGCGGGCCAGCAGACGGCGGTGTTCGCCGGGGAACGACCCTTTCGGGATCTTCACGAGGATGTTGGGCACATGCGCTCCTGTTGCGGTGGAAAGCTGGCATTGGACGCCCGCGGCCGCCACAATAGGAGTGTCTGTTCCGACAGTTTCAAGGCGATATCCGACATGCACGATTTCACCGTTCTGGTGCCCGAAGGGGCCTATGCCAGCAGCGTGGCGGCCACGCAGGACATGCTTGCCGCCGCCGGCGCGCTGGCCGGGCATGCCGGGGCCGCAGCGCCGCGCTGGCGCACCTGCTCCATCGCCGGAGGCCTGGTGCGCCTGCAGGGCGGCATGGCGGTGCAGACCACGCGCCTGCCCGCGCGGCACGGCGGCGACCGCTCCATCTGGCTGCTGCCCGGCATGGGCATGGACACGCCCGGGCGGCTCCACGAGCGCCTGGCGCACGCCGACGCCGTGGCCCTGGCGCGCGCCCTGGCCCGGCATGCCCGCGCGGGCGGGCAGGTGGCGGCATCGTGTTCGGCGGTGTTCTTGCTGCAGGCCGCAGGCCTGCTGGCCGGCCGCCGCGCCACCACCACCTGGTGGCTGGCTCCCCTGCTGCAGCGCATGGAGCCCCACTGCACGGTGGACGCCGACCGCATGGTCTGCACCGACGGGCCGGTGACCACGGCCGGCGCCGCCTTCGCGCAGACCGACCTGGTGCTGCACCTGCTGCGCGAGCGCTGCGGCCCGGCCCTGGCGCAGGCGGTCTCGCGCATGCTGCTGCTGGACGCGCGCCAAGCCCAGGCCCCGTTCATCGTGCCGCAGGCGCTGGCCAGCGGCGATGCACTGGTGGCACGCCTGGCGGCCCGGGTGGAGGCAGCCCTGCCGCACCCGCCCACGGTTGCGGCGCTGGCGCAGGAGTTCTGCATGAGCGAGCGCACGCTGTCGCGCCACGTGCACAAGGCCACCGGCAAGGGCACGCTGGCACTGGTGCAGAGCGTGCGCTGGCAGCGCGCACGCACGCTGCTCGAAACCAGCCGCATGGGCGTGGAGCAGGTGGCCGAGGCAGTCGGCTACCAGGACGCAACGGCACTGCGGCGCATGATGAGGAAAACCGCCGGTGCCACCCCGAGCCGTTACCGGCCTTCGGTAGCGACTGCAGCCTGAGCCGCCCCGCCCGCACCCGTCCGCCCGTTGCGCCGCCAGGGCTGCGGCAGCCAGGACCCGATTCAGGCAACTCCGCGCATGCCGGCCACCCTCGACCGGTCTACACATGGATGCAACTGGGCAAGAGTTACCGCCTGGTTACCTCTCGCCGCCCGACTAGGATCGGCGTCCACCAACAAAAACCACCCACCGAGGGAGTGCGATGAGAAAAGCAGTAGGGATAGCGACGACCGCCCTGGCCATGGGCCTGGCAGGATGCGGGGGCGGCGACGACGCGCCGCCAGAGAATCCGCTTCTTCAATATGCAGGGGGCTGGGTGTTCACCCTCGATGCGAGCGATGACACCCTGCTGTGCAATGTGGACATCGCCATGCCCTCCGCATCGGCCGCCACCGGCACATTCACGGGCCTGTGCCGCTCGCGCAGCCAGGCCGTCACCTTTGGCACGGGCGGCGACATCGACAGCCAAGGCCAATTGACGCCAGCAAGCGCCCAGAACGTGCAGATCAAGGGCTCGCTCAAGCCGCCCGCCGGCAGCGGAACCTGGACCCGCGCCGCGTCCTCGGGCACCTGGACCGCCAAGAAGAACCCCGCAGCCTGACGGCCCATCACCTGCTGCAGCGCGGCGCCGCTCCGACACAGGCCCCGTGGTCTGGGTTGGAGCCGGGACTAAGATGCCAGCAAGGAGACCGTCAATTGGCATGGGCACTGTTCGACAGGGATCGCTTGGCGCATGCGCTGGGCCCGTGGCGTGCACTGGCCACCATCGGCGCCGGTGCACTGGCCTTTGTGCTCGGATGGCTGTGGATCATCGTGCTGGACACGGCGCGCACCCTGGGCTTTACATCGGCTTCCGAGGCCCTGGTCTACGGGCCGGGCCTCGCGCTGTTCCTGGCCAGCCTGCTGCTGTGGGTGTGGAGCATCTGGCAGCTGTTCCGGGACCATGTGCATGGCGACCACCGGCTTGCCGCGCAGCGGTACCGAAACCGCTCTGCCCCCCGGCGCTGAACCCCATCGATCCCGGAAAAAGAAAAAGCCCCGTGCTATTTCATCAATAGCAACGGGGCTTTGTCAGTGGCGGAGAGGGTGGGATTCGAACCCACGGTAGTGTTGCCACTACGCCTGATTTCGAGTCAGGTACATTCGACCACTCTGCCACCTCTCCTGTGTGTCGAAGCCTGCGATTATAGCAGGCTTTTTTGGCGGATTGCAATTGCGTGTCCGCCATGGCCGTTTTACCCGTGGCGCCGCACCTGCTTGCCCATCCTGGAAGAGCGCGGCTATACTGCGCGGCCTTTCCTTTCTTGACCCTGCTGCTGCAAGAAGGACGCTTCCCGGGCCTACAGGCCCCGGGTGTCTTTCATCGTCCGAGACAAGTCTGCTTCACATGACCGAAGCAACCCGGACACGGCGAGCGCCAACCGGCCTCGCGGAATTTGCAGCCATGGGTACCTACCAACGACTTCAGCGCGCCTTTGCGCGCACCGGCATCGCCCTGGACTATCGCGACGGCATCTACCACGTGCGCGACGACCAGGCCGAAGCCCATATCCTTCTGCCCGACAGCCTGCCCCTGGAGGACAAGGCCGTGCGCCAGTTGCTGGCCTTTGCGGCCGTGCGCGATCCCCACGGCCACGGCGCCGTCTGCCGCGCGTGCGCCACGCCGGATTTCCACCCGGGCACGGTGGCACCGGTGGGCAGCATCGTGGCCACGCCGCCGGACTTCGTGATCCCGGCGGCCATCGGCACCGACATCAACTGCAGCGTGCGCCTGCTGACCACCGGCGCGCGGCTGGACCAGCTCGCGCCCCACAAGCAGCGGCTCGTGGACCTGCTCACGGCCAGCCTGCTCAACAATGCACGCGACGTGCCCGTGAGCACGCGCGCCTTCCGTGCGCTGTTCGACGAGGGCCCCGGCGCCTTCATCGACGGGCTGGGAGGCGACGGCCTCTGGGCGCATGCCGACAAGGCGCGCCTGCGGACGGAACTTGCCCCCTGCATCGGGCTGGCGAGCTTTGGCGGCAGTGCACGCTACGCACCCGATGCCTACCTGCAGGAGCGGCACGCGGTCTTCCGCGACCCGGGCCTGGGCACGGTGGGCTCGGGCAACCACTTCGTGGAACTGCAGGTGGTCGAAGAGGTGCTGGACCGGCACGCCGCCTGGGAAGCAGGGTTGCGCGCGGGTGACGTGGTGGTCATGATCCACAGCGGCTCGCGCGATGTGGGCTTTCACGTCGGCCAGGCCTGGATGGACCGTGCCAGGGCCCAATGGCCCCGTGGCGTGCGCCACCCTGAAAGCGGTCTGTACGGCCTCTCGGGCCCCCTGGCCGGCGAGTACCTGCAGGCCATGGGCGTGGCAGCGCGCTACGCCTGGGCCAATCGGGTGGTGCTGGCGGAACTGGTGCGCAAGGATCTGGAGCAGGTCGTCGGCGCAGCGGGCTCGCGCCTGGTGGTGGATGTGCCGCACAACGTGGTGCTGCGCGAGCAAGGCATGAACATCCACCGCAAGGGGGCCACGCCCGCACATGCGGGAGATTTCGCGCTGATACCCGGGTCGATGGGCGATGCCTCGTACCTGGTGACAGGCCTGGGCTCGGCCGACTGGCTCTGGTCGTGCAGCCACGGTGCGGGCCGGCGCATGCGCCGGCAGGCCGTGCGGGCGTTGCGCCCGCGGGCAGCAGACGACGCGGCCCAGCCCTGGCAATGCGTGACCTTGCGCGAGGAGCGCCGCATCGAAGAAGCACCCGAGGCCTATAAGCCCATCGGCCCCGTGATCGATGCGCAGGAAACGGCGGGCCTGGTGCGGGCTGCGGTGCGGCTCAAGCCCTGGGTGACGTTCAAGGCTTGAACCATCGCACCGGTCAGATCTTGCCCATGTAGTCCTTCTTGCCCAGCTCCACGCCGTTGTGGCGCGCCAGCGCATAAGCGGTCGTCACGTGGAAGAAGAACTGCGGCAGGCCGTAGTGCAGCAGGTAGGCCTGGCCCAGGAACTGGCGCTCGCGCGGGGTGCCGGGCTGCAGGGTGATCTGGCGCGTGGCGGCCTCGGCAAAGTTCTCGGCGGGCAAGCCCTCGATGAAGGCGAGCACGGTGTCGATGCGTTCGTTGAGGTCGGCAAAGCTGGGGCGCTCGCCATCGGGGAACGAGGGCACCTCGACGCCGGCCAGGCGCGCGCTCACGCCCTTGGCGAAGTCGCAGGCGATGAGCACCTGGCGCGCCATGGAGAACATGTCGGGGTAGAGGCGTGCCTGCAGCAGCGCATCGGGCTCGATCTTGCGCGCGGTGGCATGGGCTTCGGTCTTGGCGAGCACGTCCTTCAGGGCGCCCAGCATCTGGCGGAACACGGGGATGCTGGAGGTGTGCATGGGGTGGGTCATGGAAGTCGGTCCTGCAAGGGGTGGTAAGGGGATGCGGCGCGCGCTCTCAGGGTGGCGGGCACGCTGCCGGAACGCATTGCACCACAATGCGCAAAAGGCTGCTGGCGCACGCCCAACAGGGTGCATGACCATGAAAAACGGGCCCGCAGGCCCGTTCATCAAGGAGTGCAGACGCCTTGCATCAAGCCTGCGGCGCGAGCACGGCCAGGCCGCCCAGGTAGGGGCGCAGCACTTCGGGCACGGTCACGCTGCCGTCGGCCTGCTGGTAGTTCTCGAGCACGGCGACCAGGGTGCGGCCCACGGCCAGGCCCGAGCCGTTCAGGGTGTGCAGCAGTTCGTTCTTGCCCTGGGCGTTCTTGAAACGGGCCTGCAGGCGGCGCGCCTGGAAGGCCTCGCAGTTGCTCACCGAGCTGATCTCGCGGTAGGTGTTCTGCGCGGGCAGCCACACTTCGAGGTCGTAGGTCTTGGCGGCGCCAAAACCCATGTCGCCCGTGCACAGGCTCATCACGCGGTAGGGCAGGCCGAGCTTTTGCAGCACGGCTTCGGCGTGGCCGGTCATCTCTTCGAGCGCTTCATAGCTCTTTTCGGGGTGCACGATCTGCACCATCTCGACCTTGTCGAACTGGTGCTGGCGGATCATGCCGCGCGTGTCGCGGCCGTAGCTGCCGGCCTCGGAGCGGAAGCACGGGGTGTGCGCCGTGAGCTTGATCGGCAGCTCGGCCTCGGCCACGATCACGTCGCGCACGAAGTTGGTCAGCGGCACCTCGCTGGTGGGAATGAGGTAGAGCGCGGCGTTGTCGGGCACGGGTTCGCCATCCTGGCCGCCCTTCTTGGCGGCAAACAGATCGCCTTCGAACTTGGGCAACTGGCCCGTGCCCTTGAGCGAATCGGCGTTGACGGCGTAGGGCACGTAGCACTCGGTGTAGCCATGCTCCTGTGTCTGCACATCCAGCATGAACTGCGACAGCGCGCGGTGCAGGCGCGCGATCTGTCCCTTCATCACCGTGAAGCGCGAGCCCGAGAGCTTGACGCCCATGTCGAAATCCAGGCCCAGGGGCGTGCCCACGTCCACATGGTCCTTGACCTCGAAGGCGTAGGTGCCGGGCGTGCCCCAGCGGCGCACTTCGACGTTGCCCGATTCATCGGAGCCCACGGGCACGCTCTCGTGCGGCAGGTTGGGCACGGCCACCAGCATGGCCTGCAACTCGGCCTGGATCTGCTCCAGGCGGGCGGCCGATTGGTCGAGCTCCGCCTTCATGGCGGTGACCTGGGCCTTGGTGGCCTCGGCCGCGTCTTTTTCGCCACGGCTGATCAGCATGCCGACCTGCTTGGACAGCTGGTTGCGCTGCGATTGCAGCTCTTCGGTGCGCGACTGCAGGGTCTTGCGCTCGGATTCCAGGCCCTGGAAGGCGGCCACATCCAGGAAGGCCTGGGGCTTTTTGCGGGTTTCCAGGCGCGCGATGGCCGTGTCGAGGTCTTTGCGGAGAAGAAGAATGTCTAGCATGGGGGCGATTTTAGAGGGACAGGCCGGCGGGGCTCAGGCAAGGCCGCTGGGGTCAAAGTTGGCGCCGCAGAGAACCATGGCGACGGTCTCTTGCGGCTGCGGCTTGTAGGCGCCCGTCTGCAGGGCCGCCAGGCCCAGCGCGGCGGCGGGCTCCACGGCCAGCTTGAGCTCCTTCCACAGCCACTGCTGGGCCGAGCGGATGGCCTCGTCGGGCAAGAGCAGCGATTCGTGCACATGGCGCTGGCTCACCTCCCAGCCGATGGCGCCGATGCGGCGCGCGCCCAGCGAATCGGCCGCGATGCCGCCCACCTCCACGTCCACCGGTGCACCGGCGGCGCGGGCCGCGTGCAGGGTGGGGGCACGCTCGGGCTCCAGCGCCACCACGTGGGCACGGCTTTCCACCCAGGCGGCCACGCCGCCGATCAGGCCGCCGCCGCCCACGCTCACGAGCACGGTGTCGGGCAGGTGGCCGCCCTGCTCCTCGATCTCGGCGGCCAGGGTGCCTGCGCCAGCCACCACTTCGGGCTGATCGTAGGCATGGGCCTGCAGGGCGCCCGTGGCCTGCTGGCGCGCCACGCAGGCCTCAAAGGCCTGGGCGTACGCGGCGCCGGTGACCACCACGTCGGCCCCCAGGGCGCGCAGGCGGGCACGCTTGGCCTCGGGTGACACCTCGGGCACAAAGACCTCGCAGCGCACGCCCAGCGCACGGGCGGCCGCCGCCACGGCAATGCCGGCATTGCCGCCCGAGGCAATGATGACCCCGCTGTCGGGCACAGGGTTGGCCAGCAGGCGGTACAGCATGCCGCGCGCCTTGAAGCTGCCGCCCACCTGCAGGTGCTCGAGCTTGAGCCAGACCTCGGCGCAGCCCACGCCCAGGGATCGGCCGCTCAGGCGCAGCAGCGGCGTGGTGCGCAGGAAATCGGGGCGGGAGGCCAGCTGGGCGCGGGCGGCGGAAATGGCGGCGCGGTCGATCATGGGGATGCAAAGGCCCCAAAGGGCCGGATTCAGGACAACTGCAGAGTGTAGATGCCCGGGGCGGCCGCCACCCGCCACACCTGGATACACCCTGGCCTGTGCCCCGGCCTTTTTTCTGCCGATAACATGGCCAGGGGCGACTGTAGAGGGCAGACCGCCCCAGAGGAGGTTGCAGGCATGTTCTTCGTATTCGGCCCTTCGGGCCAGATGTACCGCGGCGGGGCGGAAAACCTGGCCAGCGTGGCCCCGGTGCGGCGCGTGCAGCGGCCGCAAGCCCTGCGCACGCGCTCACTGGACGAGCAGGCGCAGCCCGAAATCCTGCCCCAGACCGTCCACACCGCGGCGCTGCCGGTGAACCTGCGCCTGCAGGACGCCGTGAGCGCCTACGCCCAGACCGAGCAGGGCCCGCCCCAGGCGCGCCAGCCGCTGACGCTGGTGAGCGATGTGATGACGCGCGAGGCCCTGACCGTGGCGCCCGAAGCCCGCGTCAACGACGCCTGGCAGCGGCTGGCGGAGCACCATGTGGCCCAGGCACCGGTGGTGGATGCCCAAGGCCGCGTGGTGGGCCTGCTGCTGCGCGCCGACATGGCGCCGCTGGACCTGCTGCCCGAACCGGGCGCCGTGAAGCAGGCCATCGAGCTGGCCCGGCGCCCCGTCTCGGAGGTGATGGTGAGCCCGGTACCCGCTGTGGCGGCCGATACCGAGCTGCGCCGCGTGGCCGCCGTGCTGCTGAACACCGGCCTGCCCGGCCTGCCGGTGGCGGACGACGTGGGGCGGCTCACGGGCTTCATTTCGCGCACCGACATCCTGCGCGCGGTGGCGGCCGACCCGCCGCTGGACTTGTGGAGCGGGCCCGCAGTGCCCTTGTAAGCCGTACAGTCAGCGGCCGGCCGGCCCGGTTTCGGGCTGGCGCTCCTGGATCTCGAAGCCCGTGGCGGCATCGATCTTGAGGCCCTTGGGCAAGGGGAACTTGATGGTCTCCTCGATGCCGTTCATGCTGCGCACCGACACGGCGCCCAGCGCCTTGATGCGGTCGATGACCTGCTTGACCAGGATTTCGGGCGCCGAGGCACCGGCCGTGAGGCCCACGCGCGCCACGCCGTTGAACCACTCGGCCTGCAGCTCGTCGGCACTGTCGACCATGTAGGCGGTGGTGCCCAGCTTGGCGGCCAGCTCGCGCAGGCGGTTGCTGTTGGAGCTGGTGGGGCTGCCCACCACGATCACCAGGTCCACCTGGGGGCTCAGCACCTTGACCGCGTCCTGCCGGTTCTGCGTGGCGTAGCAGATGTCCTGGTGCTTGGGCTCGCGCACCTGCGGAAAGCGGGCACGCACGGCGGCCGAGATCTCGGCGGCATCGTCCACGCTCAGCGTGGTCTGCGTCACCACGGCCAGCTTGGCGGTCTGCCCGGGCTGCACGCGGGCCACATCGGCCACGTCTTCCACCAGGTGGATGCCGTAGTCGAGCTGGCCCATGGTGCCTTCCACCTCGGGGTGGCCCTTGTGGCCGATCATGATGAATTCGTAGCCTTCCTTGGCGAGCTTGGCCACCTCCACGTGCACCTTGCTCACCAGGGGGCAGGTCGCGTCGAAGATGGAAAAGCCGCGCGCCTGGGCTTCCTGCTGCACGGCCTTGCTCACGCCATGGGCGCTGAAGACCAGGGTCGCGCCCGGGGGCACGTCGGACAGTTCCTCGATGAAGATCGCGCCCTTGGCCTTGAGGTCATTGACCACATAGGTGTTGTGCACGATCTCGTGGCGCACATAGATCGGGCGGCCGAACTTCTGCAGCGCACGCTCGACGATCTCGATCGCGCGGTCCACGCCAGCGCAGAAGCCGCGCGGCTCGGCGAGCAGGATTTCCTGGGGGGTCTGCATCAGAGGATCCCGATCACGTGCACCTCGAAGGTGACGGGCTGGCCCGCCAGCGGGTGGTTGAAGTCGAAACGCACGGCACCGTCCTCGCGCACCTGCATCACCGCTCCGGCATAGCTGCCCATGCCATCGGGGGTGGGGAACTGCACCACGTCGCCCGGGCTGTACTGCTCGTCGGCACTGCCCAGGTCGCTGAGCAGCTTTTTCGCCACCCACTGCTGCATGTCGGGGTTGCGCTCGCCAAAGGCCTCGCCCGCGGCCAGCTCGAAGGTGGCGCGCGTGCCCTCCACCAGACCCAGCAGGCGCTGCTCCATGGCGGGCGAGAGCTCGCCCGTGCCCAGGGACAGAGTGGCCGGCTTGTCGGCAAAGGTGTTGATCACATCCCCCGCCGGACCTGCCAGGCGATAGTGCAGCGTGAGAAAGGAGCCCGGCTGTACGGTGGGAAGGGCTGTGGCGGTAGAGGTCATGAAAGTCCCGATAAACTGGCCCCTATTGTAGAAAAACGGGCAATCCCCCATGGCTGGATACCCCTGAGCCGCCTTTTCCCTGCACGCCATGGCCATCAAAGACCTCCCCCCGGACGCCCAGCCGCGCGAAAAACTGCTCGCACGCGGCCCCGCCGCGCTGGCCGATGCGGAGCTGCTCGCCATCCTGCTGCGCACGGGCATCGTGGGCAAGGGCGTGCTGCAGATGGCGCAGGAGCTGCTCGATCCACCCGTGCTGCACGCCGCCACCGGCAAGGTGGCGGGTGGCTTTGGCGGCATTGCCGGCCTGCTCAACGCCACGGCCGACGACCTGTCCCGCATCAAGGGCCTGGGCCCGGCCAAGCGCGCCGAGCTGGTGGCCGTGCTGGAGCTGGCGCGCCGCGCCCTGGCCCAGCAGCTGCGCGAGCGCGAGGTGTTCGACGCGCCCGACACCGTCAAGCACTACCTGCAACTGCACCTGGCGGCCAAGGGGCACGAGGTGTTCGCCGTGCTGTTCCTGGACAACCAGAACCGCCTGCTGGCGCTTGAAGAGCTGTTCCGCGGCACGCTCACCCAGGCCAGCGTCTACCCGCGTGAGGTGGTGCTGCGCGCCCTGCACCACCAGGCCGCCGCCGTGGTGCTGGCCCACAACCACCCCAGCGGCAGCGTGCAACCGAGCCGTGCCGACGAGGCCCTGACCCAGACCCTCAAGGCCACGCTGGCGCTGATCGATGTGCGCGTGCTCGACCATGTCATCGTGGCGCCGGGCCAGGCCCTGTCGATGGCCGAGAAGGGGCTGCTGTGAGCCCCGCACCACCGGCAGTACCCACCGCGCTGCAAACGGCTCTGGCCCGCGCGGCCGACAGCGCGGGCAAGGAGGCCCTGCCCCCCAGCCTGGCCGCAGCGCTGCCCGCCGCGGCGCCACCGGTGCCGCCACCCACCCGGGCTTCGCGCCGCGCGTCGGCAGCGGCCCACCTGGCGGCGGCCCGGCCCGCACGCGTGCCCCGGCCGCCGGCCACGGCCCCCGCGCCAGCGGCCAAGCCCCCGCGGCGCAGTGCCCCGGCTCCCCGGCGCGCCGGCCAGCGCATAGCCGACCTGCAGGAGCTGGCCACCGTGGCGCGGCAGCTGCGCGAGCAGCACGAACGCGAGCAGGCCGAGGAAAAGGCCCGGCGCGAAGCCGCTGCCCGGGCCGAGGCCGAGCAGCAGCTGTTCAGCCGCAGCGTGGGCCCCATCACGCCGCTGCGCGTGCGCAACCTGGCGCGGCTGCAGCGCCGCCCACCCCAGCCGCTGCCGCTGCAGCACTGGCTGGACGAGGAGCGCGTGCTGCTCGAATCCATCAGCGACGACTTCGATGTGAGCACCCTGCTCGACACCGACGACGCGCTGAGCTACCGCCGCCCCGGCATCGGCGTGCAGGTCACGCAGCGGCTGCGCGCGGGCTACTGGGCCATCCAGGGCCAGCTCGACCTGCACGGCCTGCGCGTGGACGAGGCGCGCGAAGCCCTGGGCCAGTTCATCCGCCAGTCGCACAAAAGCGGCCTGCGCTGCGTGCGCGTGGTGCACGGCAAGGGCCTGGGTTCACCCGGCAAGAGCCCGGTGCTCAAGGGCCGGGTGCAGCGCTGGCTGGTGCAGAAGAACGAGGTGCTGGCTTTCGTGCAGGCCCGGCCGGTGGATGGCGGCGCGGGTGCGCTGCTGGTGCTGCTGCAGCCGGCGGGGCCCCGCCATCCCTGACCCCCGGACGCATGGCTTAGATCTTTTGCAGCTAAGGATCTGAAAAAAGGATCGTTCCCGTTTCGCGCAAGGGCCTCCAGAATCCCGGCCTTCCTCGACTTTCTTGCGAACCGGCCATGCGCGTTGCAGCCTCCCTCCGATCCCTCGCCGTGGCCCTGGCCACTGCCTGCGTGGCCCTTGCCGCCTCGGCCCAGACAGCCACCTTCCCCACCAAGGCCGTGCGCCTCACGGTGCACAACTCGCCCGGCAGCGCGCCCGATGTGCTGGCGCGCTACCTCTCGCAGCGCCTGGCCGAGCAGTGGAAGCAACCCGTGGTGGTGGACAACCGCGGCGCGGCCGGCGGCATCGTCGCCGCCGACGCGCTGGCCAAGGCCCCGCCCGACGGACACAGCCTGCTGGTCGGCGGCGACGGGCCCATCACCATCCTGCCCAACCTGCAGCCCAAGCTGCCCTACGACGCACAGCGCGACCTGGTGCCCGTGGTCTCGCTCGGCCATGTGGATTTCGTGCTCGTGGCCAACGCCAAGACAGGTTTTCGCAGCCTGAACGACTTCGTGCGTGCCGCCAAGGCCGCGCCGGGCCGCTACAGCTATGCCTCGGCTGGCAATGGCAGCGCACTGCAGTTCAGCATGGAGCTGCTCAAGCAGCAGGCGGGCTTCTTCGCCACCCACATCCCCTACCGCGGCGGGCCGCTGGGCCTGCAGGACGTGGTGGCCGGGCAGGTGGAAGTGATGTTCGTGGCCCTGGGCCCGGCGCTGCCGCACATCCGCAGCGGCCGCGTGGTGGCGCTGGCCACCACGGGCGAGCAGCGCAACGCCCTGCTGCCCGAGGTGCCCACCGTGGGCGAAACCTACCGCGGCTACCGCTCGGGCACCTGGTTCGGCCTGTTCGCGCCCGCGAACACACCCCAGCCCGTGCTCGACGCCATCGCCGCCGATGCCGCGCGCATCGTGCAGACGCCGGCCGCGCGCGCCGAGCTGGCCGCGCAGGGCATCGACGCCACGGGCACGCCGCAGCAGCAGTTCCAGCGCCAGGTGGCGGCCGAGTACGGGCGCTATGCCCAATTGGTGAAAACAGCCGGCATCAAGGCCGAGTGATCCGGCTCAGTCGGTGGTGGCGACCAGGTCCACTTCGACCGTCGCGTTCTTGGGCAGCTGCAGCACCCCCACCGAGGTGCGCGTGTGTGCGCCTGCCGGGCCGAGCACGCGGAACAGCAGGTCCGAAGCACCGTCGGCCACCTCACTTTGCTGCGTGAAGCCGGGGGCCGACTGCACGTAGACGGTGATGCGCAGCACGGCCGTGACGGCATCGAGCGTGCCCAACGCACGCTGCAGCAGCGCCAGCGCGCGCATGGCACAGACCTGGGCGGCGCGCTGCGCATCCTGCAGCGAGGCATCGGCCCCAGCCGCGCCGGTGACCACCACGGTATCGCCCACGCGCGGGATCTGGCCGCTCAGGTAGAGGTGGCGGCCATCGCGCACCAGCGGCACGTAGTTGCCGCCGATCTTGATCTCGCCGTCGAAGGAGTAGCCCAGCGCCTGGGCTTCCTGTGCAAAACGTTCATCGCAGGACATGGACAGCAGTTCTCGCGTCAAAAAAATTCATTCAGGCACCACGGCACCTTCGAAGCCCAGTGTCATGGGCTGCTTGAGATCACCCGTATTGCCCATGCCCACGGGCCCGAGGCGCAGGTTGCGCGCGCTGAAGTACAGGTAGCCATTCACCTTGGACAGCGTGACGGTGCCGGCCTTGTCGGCGCTCTGCCAGCCCAGCAGCTTGCCACCCGACGCATCGCCGAGCGAGACCCGCACCTTCTTCTGCGCCGGGTCGGGCTTGGCCGCCACCTCGTAGGTGCCCGGTGCCGGGCGGTCGGTGCCAAAGTCCACCTCGACCACTTGCGTCTGGGAGTTGGAGGCAAACACGAAGGCCTTGGGCGTGGTGAGGTAGGTGAGCCCGGTCTTGAAGGCGTAACGGGTCTTGGCCGCGTTCGCCACCTCGGCCCGCACCTCGCCGAAGTTGTGCCAGCCGTTGGGCCCCGCATAGAGCTTGCTCTTGGGGTTGGTGAAGCGGTCGTCCGATGCCGGCGGCACATTGCTCCAGGTGTCCGCCCCGGCGGGGGCTGGCTGGGCATGCGACAGGGCACAGGCCAGCAGGCTGGCGGCAAGGACAAGCGAACGCTGCATGGCGCGGACCCTTTCAGTGGAATGGACAGCCGCAGTATGCCTGCAGCCGCGCTCCACCACTGCTCACATCAGCTTCTTGGCGACCAGGGGCTGGTTGACCATCCAGTCCGCCGTGCCCGTGAAGCTTTCGCGCAGCCGCGTGCGCAGCGCCTCGGGCACGCCCGTCTCGCCCATGGCCTGGTCCATGCAGGCCACCCACTGCCGGCTCTCCAGCGGGCCGATGGCAAACGGCATGTGGCGCGCGCGCAGGCGCGGGTGGCCAAACTGGTCGGTGTAGTAGGACGGCCCACCCAGCCAGCCGCAGAGGAACCAGAACAGCTTTTGCCGCGCACTGGCAAGGTCGCTGCCATGGGCGGCGCGCAGTGCGGCATAGCCCGGCTCCAGGTCCATCAGGTCGTAGAAGCGCTCGACCAGGGCGCGCACGCGCTCTTCGCCACCGATCCATTCGAAGGGTGTAGTGGCGGGGGTGGTGTTTTCGGGGGTGTCGTCGTCCATGGGGTCACAGTCTGCGCCAAGCACGTTTGGCGAGTTTGATTATAAGAAATGCGATGTTCATATCTCTCAGTTGGAAGCGTAGCCTTGGTGCTCCAACCCATCTGGAGAGAGAGAAAACACCATGCGCATCCGTTTCATTGCCTCCCTGGTCGCCGCCGCGTTTGCCGTCGCGGGCGCCGCCCATGCCGACCAGTTGGCCGACATCAAGAAGAAGGGCGAACTGGTCGTCGGCGTGCTGGGCACCGATGAGCCCAACAGCTTCATCGACCCCAAGACACGCGAGCTGATCGGCTACGAGGTGGACCTGGGCAAGGCCATCGCCAAGAAGATCGGCGTCAAGCCCGTGTTCAAGCAGCTGGCCGTGGCCGCGCGCATCCCTGAGCTGCAACAGGGCCATGTGGACATTCTGGCCGCCTCGCTCACGCACAACAAGGAGCGCGAGGCACAGATCGACTTCTCGCTGACCACCTTCGTCACGGGCCAGAAGGTGCTGGTGAAGAAGGCCAGCGGCATCAAGGACGTGGCCGACCTGGCCGGCAAGCGCGTGGTCACCGTCAAGGGCGGCACGCAGGAGCCCAATGTGCGCAAGGCCGTTCCCACCGTGGAGGTGGTGACCTTCGAGACCACGCAGCAGGCCTTCCTGGCGCTGCAGCAGGGCAAAGGCGTGGGCTATGTGAACGACGAGTCCTCGCTGATCGACGACTTCGGCAAGCTCGGCGCGCGCAACAAGGACTACGCCATCCTGCCCACCAACCTGAGCGTGGAGCCGCTGGCGCTGGGCATCAAGAAGGGCGAGAGCGCCGTGAAGTCCATTGTGGACGACACGCTGCGCGACCTGGAGAAGTCGGGCGAGGCCGAGAAGATCTACTTCAAGTGGTATGGCCCCAACACCAAGATCAAGTTCACCACCCGCCCCTTCAAGTTCGAGTCGGACAAGATCGACGGCTGATGGTGGTGGGCGGCCCCGCGCCGGGGCCTGGGGACGTGCCATTGGTGCACGCTCTCGCGGCTGTGGCGCGTTGGGCCGGCATGCATGCCTGTGTTTGACTATTCCCTGCTGCTGAGCGGCCAGTACCACCTCATGCTGGTGGGTGGCCTGCTGCTGTCGCTGCAGCTGCTGGCCGCATCGCTGCTGGCGGCCCTGCCCATCGCCCTGGTCGTGGCGCTGCTGCGCCTGGCACCCGTGGCAGCGCTGCGCTGGGCGGGCTTTGCCTTTGTCGAAGGCGTCCGTAATGTGCCGCTGCTGGCGCACATGCTGTTCTGGTACTTCGGTGCGCCCGAGTTGCTGCCGGAGGCCGCCAAGCAGTGGCTCTACGACAGCGGCCATGCCGAGGCAGCCGCCGCCATCGTGGCCCTCGCGCTCTACACCGCGGCCTTCATGGCCGAGGACATCCGCAGCGGCATCCGCTCGGTGCCCCCGGTGCAGATGGAGGCGGGCCGTGCGCTGGGTTTCGGCTTCCTGGCCACCATGCGCCGTGTGGTGCTGCCGCAGGCGCTGCGCGTGACCGTGCCGCCGCTGATCTCGCAGTCGCTGAGCCTGTGGAAGAACACCTCCATCGCCACCGTGGTCGGTGTGGCCGAACTGATGTACCAGGCCGCCAAGGTGGAAAGCGCCACCTTTCGCAGCGTGGAGGCTTTTGCCTTCGCGAGCGCTGCCTACCTCACGGTCTCTCTGCTCATCACCGGCATGGCCAGTTGGTACCACCACCGCTATCCCGTACGCACGATCTAGATGCTGGAACTCATCGACACCTACTGGCTGTACTTCCTGGTTGGCCAGTACCCGAATGGCCCGCTCGGCGGCCTGGCGCTCACGTTGCTGCTCGCGGCCGGTGCGCTGCTGCTGGCGCTGCCGCTGGGCACCGTGTTCGGCCTGGCGCGCGTGAGCCCCTGGCGCCTGGTGCGCTGGCCCGTCACGGCCTTGGTCTTCGTGGTGCGCGGCACGCCGCTGTTGATGGTGATCTTCTGGGCCTATTTCTTTTTGCCCAGCGTGACCGGGGTGAAGACCGGCCAGTTCACCACCATGCTGTTCGCCCTGGTGGTCTTCAACGCCGCCTACCTGGCCGAGATCGTGCGCGCCGGCATCCTGGGCGTGCCGCGCGGGCAGATGGAGTGCGCGCGCGCCCTGGGCCTCGGTTACCCGCGCGCCATGCGCCTGGTGGTGCTGCCCCAGGCGCTGCGCAGCATGCTGCCCTCGCTGGTGAACCAGTTCGTCTCCACCATCAAGGAGACCTCGCTGGGCTACATCATCGGGCTCACCGAAGTCTCCTTCATCGCCACGCAGATCAACAGCCAGGTCTTCATCCGCCCGGCCGAGGTCTTCGGCATCCTGGGCCTGACCTACTTCGTGTTGTGCTTCGGCCTGTCGCGCCTGGCCTATGCGCTGGAGCGCCGGCTGGCGCGGCGCGCCGCAGCGCCATCGGCGCCCGCCCCCGCTTCGCGCCCCACATCCACCTCCACCCAATCCCTCGCAACATGATCGAACTGCACGACGTCAACAAGTGGTACGGCAGCTACCACGCCCTGGTGGATGTGACCGAGACCATCGAGAAGGGCGAGGTGGTCGTGGTCTGCGGGCCCTCGGGCTCGGGCAAGTCCACGCTGATCCGCACGCTCAACCGGCTTGAACCCATCCAGGGTGGGCGCATCCTGATCGACGGGCACCACATCTACGGGCCCGATGTGAACGTGAATACGCTGCGCTCGCGCATCGGCTTCGTGTTCCAGCAGTTCAACCTGTTCCCGCACCTGTCGGTGCTGGACAACTGCGCGCTGGCACCGACCCAGCTGCGCGGGCTCTCGCGCCCGCTGGCCGAGCAGCGTGCACTGGCCCTGCTCGATCGCGTGGGGCTGGCGCACAAGGCGCACGCCTGGCCGAGCGAGCTCTCGGGCGGACAGCAGCAGCGCGTGGCCATTGCCCGCGCCCTGGCCATGGAGCCGCCGCTGATGCTGTTCGACGAACCCACGAGCGCGCTTGACCCCGAGATGGTGGGCGAGGTGCTGCTGGTCATGCGCGACCTGGCGCGTGACGGCATGACCATGGTCTGCGTGACGCACGAGATGGGCTTTGCGCGCGAGGTGGCCGACCGCGTGCTCTTCATGGACGAGGGCCGCGTGCTCGAGCGCGCCACGCCGGGCGAGTTCTTCACCCGCCCGCAGCACCCGCGCGCGCAGCAGTTCCTGTCGGACATCCGCACGCCGTTTGCGCGGGCCGCGTAAGGCGGCTACTCCGCAGCGCGGCGCAGCGTCTCCACCACGGGGCGGCGCAGCACCTCGCGCAGGCCCCACCAGCCTGCCGCCAGCGCCAGCACGGCCCCGGCCACGGCGCCGGCCAGCGGCACCCAGGGCGATGCCGTCCAGGTGAAGTCGAAGACGAAGCGCGCCAATGCCCAACCCACGACCACGGCCACGGTGCTGGCCAGGAAGCCCGCGAGCAGGCCCACGCCCATGAGCTCGGCACGCTGCACCTGGCCCAGCAGGCTGGCGCGCGCGCCCACGGCGCGCATGATGGCGAACTCGCGCGCACGCTCCTCGCGCGTGGCCGTGACGGCCGCGAACAGCACCACCAGCCCGGCGGCCAGCGTGAAGGCGAAGAGGAACTCCACCGCACGGATCACCTGGTCGAGCACACGCTGCACCTGGGTGATGGTGGCGCCCATGTCCACGTTGGTGATGTTGGGGAACTGGCGCACCAGCGCATTGTCGAAGCCCGCCTTGTCCGGCGCGCGGTAGGCGGCCAGGTAGGTGACCGCAACGCCTTCGAGGTGGTCCACCGGGTACATCACGAAGAAGTTGGCGCGCATGGAGCCCCAGTCCACCTTGCGCAGGCTGGTGATGCGCGCCTCGTTCTGCACGCCGCCGATGTCGAACTGCAGCATGTCGCCCATCTTCAGGCCCAGTGTCTCGGCAATGCCCTCTTCCACACTGACGGCGCCCTGCTCGTTCTCGGTCCACTTGCCGGCCACGATCTGGTTGTGGGGCGGCTGCTGCAGCGCGGTGGAGAGGTTGAACTCGCGGTCCACCAGGCGCTTGGCGCGGTCATCGGTGTAGTCGGCCGGGCCCACGGCCTTGCCGTTCACGGCCAGCAGGCGGCCGCGGATCATGGGGTACCAGTCGTAGCGCTTGACGCCGCCATCCTTGAGGCTTTGCTGGAAGGCGTCGGCCTGCTCAGGCATCACGTTGATGACGAAGCGGTTGGGCGCATCGGGCGGCGTGGCCTGGCGCCAGCTGCTGATGAGGTCGGTGCGCAGCAGCACCAGCAGCACCAGGGCCAGCAGGCCCACGGCCAGGCTGCTGACCTGCACCACGGCATAGGCCGGGCGCGCGGAGATCTGCCGTGTGGCCAGCACCAGCCAGCGCGGCGCAGTGGCTTCGTTGACGCTGCGGCGCAGCAGCTTCACGGCCACCCAGCTCAGGCCCGCGAACAGCGCCACCGCGCCCGCAAAGCCGCCCACGGCGATCAGACCGAGCTTGATGTCGCTGCTCACCGCCAGCAGCAGGGCCGCGAAGCCCGCCACGCCCACGCCCAGCACGGCCAGCGAGGCCGGCTTGAGCCCGCCCACGTCGCGCCGGATCACGCGCAGCGGCGGCACCTGGGCCAACTGCAGCACGGGCGGCAGGCCGAAAGCGAACAGCAGGGTGAGCCCCATGCCCAGGCCGAAGGCCACGGGCCACAGGCTGGCTGCGGGCAGGGCCGACTCCACCAGCCCGGCCAGCAGCAGCACGAAGACGTAGTGCACCAGGTAGCCCACGGCCACGCCCAGGGCGCTGGCGAAAATGCCGATGAGCGCGAACTCGGTGGTGTAGGCACCGGCAATGGTGCGCTGGCTCTGGCCCAGCACACGCAGCATGGCCGAGGCATCGAGGTGGTCGGTGGCAAAGCCGCGCGCGGCCAGCGCCACGGCCACGGCCGAGAGCAGCGCGGCCAGCAGGGCCACCAGGCTCAGGAATTTCTGTGCCCGGTCCAACGTCTGGCGCATCTCGGGGCGGCCACTCTCCAGCGACTCGACGCGCACGCCGTGCTGTTCGGGTTTCTTGGCCTCGTCGGCCGCCCACTGGCTGAAGGTCTTGACCGCCGCGGCCGGCCCGGCCACGGCAAAGCGGTAGGTCAGGCGGCTCGCGGGCTGCACCAGGCCGGTGGCGGCCACGTCGGCCTCGTTGAGCATGACGCGCGGCGCAAAGCTCATGAAGCCGGCGCCCCGGTCGGGCTCGATCACGATGATGCGGGTGATGCGCAGCTGCGAATCGCCCAACAGCAGCATGTCGCCCATGGCCAGGCCCAGCGATTCGAGCAGCGGCGCGTCCACCCAGACCTCGCCACGCGCCGGGATGTCGCGCGTGGTCTGCTCGGCCGCGCCCGGGCCCACGGCCACGGTGAGCGTGCCGCGCAGCGGGTAGCCCGGCTGCACGCTTTTGAGGGCCACCAGCTTGCTGGCACCGCCCTTGTCGTCGCCGGCCCGCCCCATGGTGGGAAAGCCCATGGTCGTCACGCTCTGCAGGCCCAGGGCCTTGGCGCGCTCGGCGAACACGGCGGGCGTGGGGTTGTCGCTGGCCACCACGGCATCGCCGCCCAGCAGTTGCAGGGCGTCGCGCTGCAGGCCGCCCTGCAGGCGGTCGGCAAAAAAGCCCACGGAGGTGAGTGCAGCGACGGCCAGCGTCACGGCCACGACCAAGAGGCGCAGCTCGCCCGCGCGCAGGTCGCGCAGCAGGGTGCGCCAGCCCAGGCGGATAAATGAGAGGTTCATGGGCGTGACATTAGCGCAAAAGCGCGTCCAACCACGGCAATGGCCCATTTCCAGCCGGCGCGCAGGCCCTTTCAGGCCGGCGGGCTCAGCGTGGCGTGGCGTTCAGGCGCTCTTCGAGCCCCTTGAGCACGGGAGCGATCTCGGCGCCCACGCGGATCTGCGGGTTGGAGAAGCCGTCGTTCTTGCCCGCCTCGACCTCGCGCTGCTGGATCAGGGGCACGGCTTTCTTGAACGCCTCCTCGAAGGAGTGCGTGCTGCGCAGCTGCTCGTCGAACACGGCCCGGCCGAAGAAAGTCAGCTCCGACAGCGCGCCGCAGCCGTAGGAGGTGTGGGTGGCGTCGGCCGCCGTCATGATCAGGGTCGACGGATTGGCCAGCGTGTCGATCCAGCCGCCCGAGTAGCAGGCCGAGATGGCGATCACCCGGTGGCGGATGCCTGCCGCGTCCAGCACTTCGCGCAGCATCTCGGGGGTGGTGGGCGCCACCTCCAGCGGCCAGTGCGAGGCCGCGAGCTGGTGGTTCCTGGCGCCATGCGAGGTCATGTAGACCACGAGCAGGTCGTTGTCCTTGTCCATGCGCGCGGCCAGGGCGTGCACGGCGCGTTCGAGGTTCTCGGGCGTGGCCCAGGCATGGGTGTCGGTGGTCTCCGCGTGGTTGAGCAGGTGCAGCACCCGGCCCTGGGCATCGAAACGCTCCTGCAGCAGTTGGCTGACCATGGTGCTCTCGCGGCGGAACACGTTCTCGCTGGCGTACGGGGCGAACACCAGGGCATAGACATCGGTCACGCCGGGGCGCTCGGCGACCAAGGCCTCGGCCTGCTGCTGCATCAGGTCCTGCTGGGCCTCGAAGACGGACTGCGACAGGTGCAGGCGCGCGGGTGGGGGCGCATCCCCCTCGCTGGCCTCCGGACGGGCCACCCAGGACTGGGACGACATGTAGTACAGGCTGCCCCCGGTCACGGCCAGCAGCACCAGCACGAAGACGGCGGTACGGCCCCGCGAGCGCGTGAAGCGTGCCATCAGCACGGTCTGGACCAGCAGGTCCCAGAGCAGCGTCACGCCATAGATGGCCCAGAAGGCCCAGTAACCGTAGCCCGCGGACCAGCGGGCGGGATCGTGCGCCCCCAGGGCCATGAGCCCATAGGCCACGACCGAGGCCGGCAGCACGGCCACCGTGGACAGCACCAGCCAGGCCGGAACGCCGCCCGCAAGCCGGTCCCCGGTGCCAGCGGCCGGCGGGCGCGACAGGGCCCACCAGGCGGCCCCGAGCAGTGCGGGCAGAGACCACCACAGCGTCAGCCAGCCCCCGAGATGGAACGCCGCAGGGCCCGGGATGTGCAGGCGCTCCAGACCCACGAGCACGGCACTGCACAACAGCACGAGACAAATGGCCTGCCCGGGCGCAGGAGCAGCAGCCCCCGTGCGCGGCCGTTTCAGCACGGAGGCGCGCAACCCCTCCAGCAACCAGCGCGCCCCGGCCAGCCGCTCTGGCGCGGCGGCCACAGCAGGGGCTGCGGTGGGCGGTGCGGGCGGGGCACCGTCTGTTGCTGCCGGCACGGATTCGACCGGCGCGCGGTGGGTTTCCGGCACCTCGTCGAGGTCGTAGGGGCCAAACTGGCTGGGCAGCGTGTCGGGCCAGGCGTGGGTGGATTTCTGGTCGCGCATCGCCCGATCATGCCACCGCCGTGCGGCGGCCCGGTGTCAGCCGGGGGCAGGCGCGGCCTGCGCGAGCCCGGGCTGCAGCACCAGCCGGTGGCTGCCGCTGTAGCAGACGAAGCGCCGGTTGGTGGCACGGCCGATGGCGCACAGGCCCAGCTGTTCGGCCACGGCATGGCCCATCTGCGTCATGCCGCTGCGCGAGACCACGATGGGCACGCCCATCTGCGCCGACTTGATGACCATCTCGCTGGTCAGCCGACCCGTGGTGTAGAACACCTTGTCGGTGCCGGCCATCGGCGCCGCGCCTGCGACAGCCATCCACATCCACCCCGCGATGGTGTCGATGGCATTGTGGCGCCCCACATCCTCGACGAAGACCAGCAGCTCCTCGCCCTGGAACAGCGCACAGCCATGCACCGAGCCGGCCGATTTGTAGGTGCTCTCCTTGAGGCGGATGGCGTTGACGATGCCGTAGAGCTGGCCCTGCGTGAGCCGCGCCTCGGGCAGCACGATGCGGTCCACCTCGTCCATCAGGCCGCCGAACACGCTGCCCTGGCCGCAGCCGGTGGTGACCACCTTGCTGGCCGTGCGCTCCTCGATGCGCGCGATGCCATGGCGCGTGCGCACCGCCGCGGCGTGGACCTCCCAGTCCACGGTGATCGACTCGATGTCCTGCACCGACTCCACCAGGCGCTGGTTGCGCAGGTAGCCCAGCACCAGCAGCTCGGGGTGCGCGCCCAAGGTCATCAGCGTGACGAGCTCGCGCTTGTCGACATACACGGTGAGCGGCCGCTCGGCGGGGATGGACAGCTCCTCGCGCTCGCCATGCTCGTTGACCACCTCGACACGGTGGGTCAGCGGGGCCTGGGCCTGGGTCAGCCGCGGCAGGAAGCCGGAGGGGGTGGTCATGGGCGCAGCGTACCCCATCCCCGCCAGACCCTGCGGGGAAACGCCGGCCGGGACCGGGCGGTGGTCAGGATTTGGGCGCCGACGCCGCGGCGGCCGGCACCTGGGTGTTGGGTGGGCTGCTGGCCGTGCCCGGTGGCGAGTGCGCACCGGCGGCCTCCAGCGGCTTGGCTTCGGGGGGCGTGTAGGCAAACGGGCCAGGGTCCGCACAGGCCGCTGCGCCCGGGGCCGCTGGCTTGGCCGCAGGTGTGGTCTTGCGGTAATGGGCCGCGACCTTGTCCTGCGACAGGCACAGCTTGTAGTTGTCGACCTTGCCGGCCCAGGCGGTCCTGGCCGCGGCTTCGGCCGCCTTGGCGGCGGCCTCGGGCGCGGGCGGTGGCAGCTTGGCCAGCGCGGCAGCGCAGGTGCAGGCAGTGCCCAGGGCCAGCAGTGCGGGGCGCAGGAAGTGGGTGTTCATCGCCATGGGGGGCCTCCTCATGCCTGCATGGGCTTGGCTGGCGCTGCCTCACCCGTGGTGCCGGCACTGCTGCTGCGTTGCGCGGGGATCTTGCCTGCCTGGATGTCCTCGTACCAGAGCTGGTGGTGCTCCTTGGCCCAGGTCTCGTCCACATAGCCGGTCTTCATGGCCTGGTAGGCACCCTGCATGCCGATGGTGCCCAGGTAGATGTGACCCATGAACATCACCATCATCACCACCGTGGCCACGGCATGCACCATGTGCGCGATCTGCATGGTGCCGCGCTCGTAGATGAGCCCGGGGATCAGCTTGTCCAGCACCAGGCCCGAGGCCACGACGATGGCGCCCAGGAACAGCACCCCGCCCCAGAAGATCAGCTTCTCGCCGGCATTGAAGCGGTGCGAGGGCACCTCGGCGCCCGAGAGCAGGCCGCCGCCCTTGAGCAGCCAGGTGAGGTCGCCGCGGCGCGGGAAATTGTCTTTGACGAAAGTGAGGAACACGATGAGCAGCGACACCGCGAACAGCGGCCCGGCGAAGTTGTGCACGTTCTTGAGCACATAGGCCAGCCAGCCGAACAACTGCCCCCCCAGAATGGGCAGCAGGAAGAACTTGCCGAAGGCCATCACCAGGCCCGAGATGGCCAGCGCCACGAAGGCGATGGCATTGGCCCAGTGGGCGGAGCGCTCGAACGGCGTGAAGCGCTCGATCTTGCGGCCCGTCTCGGTGCCGTGCAGGTGCATCGTGCCCTTGCGCCAGTAGAACAGCGCAATCGCGCCCGCCACGATGAGCAGCAGCGAGCCGCCGTAGGGAATGATCCACTGGTTGCGCACCTGGCGCCAGGCCTCGCCCGCATTGGTCACGCGCGAGCCGGGGTACTGCACGAAAGGCTGTATCAGGTTGCCGGCCTCGGGCGCCTGGCTCTTGGGCAGGCTGCTGTAGCCCGTGACGCCCTCGCCCACCTGGCGCCACATCGGCGCGTTGTTGCCCGGCTGCACCTTGGCGCGCTCGCCGTTGCTCTGCTGGGCGTAGCCCGGCTCGTCGCTGGCATCGGGCTTCACCTGGAAGATGTTCTGGCTCTGGATACCGCCGGGCGCCGGGGCAACCGCGGCGGCAGCCGGCACGGCCACCGAGGCGGCATCGGCCGGCGCCTGGGCGGCCGCCGTGCCCCAGGCCAGTCCGGCACACAGGGCCATGCTGCACAGAATGGTTTTCATGGCAGGCCTCGCTCTAGCGGGTGCTACGGGTGTACTCGTTCTGGCCGTACTGCTGGCGCGCCTTGAGCTGCTGCTCCCAACCGGCCTTGTCGCCGGCCTTCCAGCCGGGCTGGGTGAAATGGCTGCCCGTGCCGGCATAGGGCGGCGCATCGACGCGCACGCCACCGCCGGTCTGCGGCTTCTCGGTGCAGGCCGCCAATGCCAGCAGCCCGCAGGCCGCGCCCAGAATCACCAGGGTGCTGCGGCCGCTCATGACTTGGCTCCCGGCGTGGGTTGGCCGGCCTGCTTGGAGCCGTAGGCCGTGCCCCAGCCCCAGACCTCGGCGCCCTTGCCGCGCTGCACCACGCGGTTGCGGAAGATGTCGGCCACCACATCGCCATCGCCAGCCAGCAGGGCCTTGGTGGAGCACATCTCGGCGCAGGCCGGCAGCTTGCCCTCGGCCAGGCGGTTGCGGCCGTATTTCTCGAACTCGGCCTGGCTGCCATGGGTCTCGGGGCCGCCGGCGCAGAAGGTGCACTTGTCCATCTTGCCGCGCACGCCGAAGGTGCCCTGCGAGGGGAACTGCGGGGCGCCGAAGGGGCAGGCATAGCTGCAGTAGCCGCAGCCGATGCAGACATCCTTGTCGTGCAGCACCACGCCTTCATCGGTGCGGTAAAAGCAGTTCACGGGGCAGACGGCCATGCAGGGGGCGTCGCTGCAGTGCATGCAGGCCACCGAGATGGATTTCTCGCCCGGCACACCGTCGTTGAGCGTGACCACGCGGCGGCGGTTCACGCCCCAGGGCACTTCGTGCTCGTTCTTGCAGGCGGTGACGCAGCCGTTGCATTCGATGCAGCGCTCTGCATCGCAGATGAATTTCATTCGTGCCATGGGATGTCTCCTGGTCGCTGCTGTTGCCGCTGCCGCGTGCTCACGCACGCTCCACGTTGCAGATGGTGGTCTTGGTTTCCTGCATCATGGTCACGCTGTCGTAGCCATAGGTGGTGGCCGTGTTCACGGCCTCGCCGCGCACCACGGGGGCCGCGCCCTTGGGGTAGTGGGCGAGCATGTCCGCCCCCTGCCAGTGGCCCGAGAAGTGGAACGGCATCCACACGGTGTCGGGCGCCACGCGTTCGGTCACCAGCGCCTGCACGTTGATGCGCGCGCCCGTGGGCGAGCTGAGCCACACCCGCTCGCCGTTGCGCACGCCGCGCTCGCCCGCGGTCTTGGGGTGGATCTCGACGAAGGACTCCTGCTGCAGCTCGGCCAGCCAGGGGTTGGAGCGCGTTTCCTCGCCGCCGCCCTCGTACTCGACCAGCCGGCCCGAGGTCAGGATCAGCGGGAACTTCTCGTGCACCTTGTCGGCGATGTTCTTGTCCTGCACGCTCTTGTAGAGCGTGGGCAGGCGCCAGAAGGCCTTCTTGTCGTCGTGCGTGGGGTACTTGGCCATCAGGTCGGGGCGCGTGCCGTAGAGTGGCTCGCGGTGCTGCGGGATGGCGTCGGGGAAGTTCCACACCACGGCACGTGCCTTGGCATTGCCGAAGGGATGGCAGCCATGGTTCTTCATGGTCACGCGGATGATGGCGCCCGTGGGGTCGGTCTTCCAGTTCTTGCCTTCTGCCGCCTTCTTCTCGTCGTCGGTGAGTTCATCCCACCAGCCGAGCTTCTTGAGCAGCACATGGTCGAACTCGGGGTAGCCCGTGGTGATGTCGGCCCCCAGCGAGTGCGAGCCATCCTCGGCCAGCAGGTTCTGGCCGTCCTTCTCGACGCCGAAATTGGCGCGGAAGTTGCCCCCGCCGTCCATCACATGCTTGGACGTGTCATAGAGGTTGGACGAACCGGGGTGCTTGAGCTCGGGCGTGCCGTAGCAGGGCCAGGGCAGGCCGAAGTAGTCGCCCGTGAAGTCGTAGCCAGTCTCCTTGTCCTTGCCGCCCTTGGCCTTCAGGGTCTTCACGTCGAACAGGTGCATGTTCTTCATGTGGGCCTTCAGGCGCTCGGGGCTCTGGCCGGTGTAGCCGATGGTCCAGACGCTGCGGTTGATCTCGCGCAGGATGTCCTCGACCACGGGCTCGTCCATGCCGCCCACCTTCTGCAGCTTGTAGTTCTTGACCAGTTCCTTGTCGAAGCCCAGCTTCTGCGCGAACTGGTACATGATCATGTGGTCCGAGCGGCTCTCCCACAGCGGCTCGATCACCTTCTCGCGCCACTGCAGCGAGCGGTTGGACGCGGTGCATGAACCGCTGGTTTCGAATTGCGTGGCCGCCGGCAGCAGATAGACCGCACGGTTCGGATTGAGGTCCTCGGCCTTGCCGGGCATGGCGGCCATGGCGGCGGTGGCCGAAGGATAAGGATCGACCACCACGAGCAGGTCGAGCTTGTCCATGGCGCGCTTCATCTCCAGGCCCCGGGTCTGGGAGTTGGGCGCATGGCCCCAGAAGAACACGCCGCGCAGGTTGGCGTCCTGGTCGATGAGTTCGTTCTTCTCGAGCACGCCGTCGATCCAGCGCGAGACCGTGAGGCCCGACTTGGTCATCATGGCCGGGCTCGCATAGCGGCCCTTGATCCACTCGAAATCCACGCCCCAGGTGGCCGCGAAATGCTTCCAGGCGCCTTCGGCAATGCCATAGTAGCCGGGCAGCGAGTCAGGGTTGGGGCCCACGTCGGTGGCGCCCTGCACGTTGTCGTGCCCACGGAAGATGTTGGTGCCGCCGCCGGACTTGCCCACATTGCCCAGCGCCAGCTGCAGGATGCACGAGGCACGCACGATGGCGTTGCCGATGGTGTGCTGGGTCTGGCCCATGCACCAGACGATGGTGCCCGGCCGGTGGGCATTGAGCAGGCTGGCGATCTTGAACACCTGCTCTTCCTTGACACCGCAGGCCTCCTCGACCTTGTCGGGCGTCCACTTGGCCAGGATCTCGTCGCGCACCTTGTCCATGCCGTAGACACGGTCGTTCAGGTACTGCTTGTCTTCCCAGCCGTTCTTGAAGATGTGGTACAGCAGGCCGAACAGGAAGGGGATGTCGGTGCCCGAGCGGATGCGCACGTACTCGTCGGCCTTGGCCGCCGTGCGCGTGAAGCGCGGGTCCACCACGATCATCTTGCAGCCGGTCTCCTTGGCGTGCAGCATGTGCAGCATGCTCACCGGGTGGGCCTCGGCCGCATTGGAGCCGATGTACATCGCGACCTTGCTGTTCTGCATGTCGTTGTACGAGTTGGTCATGGCCCCGTAGCCCCAGGTGTTGGCCACACCGGCCACCGTGGTCGAATGGCAGATGCGCGCCTGGTGGTCGCAGTTGTTGGTGCCCCAGAAGCTCACGAACTTGCGCAGCAGGTAGGCCTGCTCGTTGTTGTGCTTGGACGAGCCCACGAAATACACACTGTCGGGCCCGCTGGCCTTGCGCAGCTCCTGCATGCGGGCCGTGATCTCGTTGAGCGCCGTGTCCCAGCTGATGCGCTCGTACTTGCCGTTGACCAGCTTCATCGGGTAGCGCAGGCGGTACTCGCCATGGCCGTGCTCGCGCAGCGCCGCGCCCTTGGCACAGTGCGCGCCCAGGTTGATGGGCGAATCGAACACCGGCTCCTGGCGCACCCAGACGCCGTTCTCGACCACCGCATCCACCGCGCAGCCCACCGAGCAGTGGGTGCAGATGGTGCGGCGCACCTCGATCTTGCTGTCGCCCAGGCCGACCTTGGCGCCCTCGGCGGCGCTGGACTTCCTGACCAACGCGAGCTGCGAGGCCGCAATGCCCACACCCACGCCCAGGCCCGAGCGGCGCAGGAAGGCACGCCGGTCCATGGTGGGCAGGGCCCTGGCCAGGCCGCGCTGCAGGCTGTGGACGAAGGGAGAGGACGGGGAGGTGGCCGCAGCGCCCTCCCGGGCGTGGGAAGACTTCTTGGTGAGCAACATGGTGCGCCCCGCGGTCAGAGTTGGGTGGTCTTGTAGTACTGCTGGACATGCGCCGTGAGGCGGTAGCCGCCCCCGCGCTCAGGCGGGGCCGGCACGGGCTCGGCCGCGGCGCTGGCATCGGGCGCCGCGATGTGCGGCAGAGCGGCTGCCGCGGTGGCGGCGGCCCCCACGGTGGCGGCACCCGCAAAGAAGCGGCGACGAGAGGGTTGGGGCTGGCTGTCCTGCATCGTTGTCTCCAGGAGGGCTTGCGGCTATGCAATGTCGTTCATACAGTCTATGCGAGTGTTCCCCCCACTGCAATCGGGGATGGCCGCCCCACAGGATTGCGCTCGGTTTTGGGGCGCCCGCACCGGCTCACTCCAACAGGTCGAAACCCTGGGCCTCCACTGCCACGAAGGCCCGCGTGAAGCGGGCCAGCGCGCCATAGAAGGCCGCCGTGGGGTGGGCCTCGAGCCCGTCGCACAGCGCCGGCACCCAGGGCTGCAGGTGGGCGGCAAAAAAGTCCCGTTGGGTCGCAAGGTTGCACACCGCCATGTCGTCGCCGGCGATCAGGTAGCGCATGGCCTCGCACAGGTAGGCGATGTGGTCCTCGGTCTCGGGCATGGCCTCGCTGCGCGCCAGGCCCAGCGCGTCGAGGTCGCTGCGCAGGCGTGCCAGCGGCTTTTCATTGAGAAAGCCGCTCAGGTGGTGGGAGGCGTAGAGAAAGACCTCGGGCTTGCCCACCCCGCCGAACAGGCGCTCGAACTCGGCGGCGATGGCCGCGTCACCTTGCGCACGGGCGGCGCCCACGAGCTGCTGCCAGGGTTCTTCGAGCAGGCCGCCAGCGGACGGCGCCTCGGTCACGGCCACGCGCAACGGGGCCAGCAACTCGGGGGGCGGCGCGCTGTAGTACAGCTGCGCCAGCAGGCCATAGAGTTCGGCGCGCGCCGTCTCTTCGTCGAGGGCGGCGCTGGCCGCCATGGTCAGGGGGGCGGTGGCGCTCACAGGTCCGTCACTTTCGCTTCGCGTTGCGAAGAATAGAGGTCGATCACGCGGCAGTCGCTGCACATCTTGAGGCGCTCCAGCGCCTCGCCCTGGAACATGGCATGGCCGGCGAGCCGTTCCAGCATGGCCTCGATGGCCTTGAGCGTGCCAAAGGGTTTGCTGCAGCGCACACAGGCCCAGGGCTGGGTTTCGGCGAGCACGCGCAGTTGCGCGCGCTCGGGTGTGAGCAGCAGGCGCGGCTGCAGGGCAATGGCCTCCTCGGGGCAGGTGCTGGCGCACAGGCCGCACTGCACGCAGTTCTTTTCCAGAAAGCGCAGCTGCGGCAGCTGCGGGTTGTCCTGCAGCGCCCCTGCGGGGCAGGCGCTGACGCAGCTCAGGCACAGCGTGCAGCGCTTTGTGTCGACCGTGATGGCGCCCAGCGGTGCACCGGCGGCCGGCAGCGCAATGGCCTCGGGCAGGCCGTCCTTCAGCAGCGGCGCATGGGCCAGGAAGTGGTCGAGCGCCAGCTCCAGGGTGGCGCGCTTTTCCTGGGCCACGCCATGGCGGGCCGCCAGGGGTGGCAGCACCTGGCGGGTCTGGCGCAGGGACTGCAGGGCGGCGTCGAGCGCCAGCGCATCGCCCGCGCGCAGCAGCCGCAGGTGGCTGCCGGTGTAGCCCAGCCCGTGCAGGAGGGCCTGGGCCACGTCCATCTGCTCCTGCAGGCCGGCCAGGTACTGGGGCGCCTCCTCCTCGGTGGCCAGCACCACGACCTGCGACGCGCCATAGGCCAGCGCGCTGAGCCACAGGTCCACCCCGGTGCTCGCGGTGTGCCACAGCGGCACCGGGATCACGTTGGCAGGCACCCCCTGGGCACGCCGCAGCTGGGCTGCGCGGCCCAGTGCATCGACCAGGGCCTGGCCGCGCTCCTGGCTGTGCAGCAGCAGCACGGCGTCCTTGCCCCCTGCGGCCGCGTAGGTGGACAGCAGGGCCTTGAAGCGTGCGCCCTGGTCCGTGGCGCCCGGGTAGGCAAAGGACAGGGCCCCCGTGGGGCAGACCGTGCTGCAGGCGCCGCAGCCCACGCACAGATGGGGGTTGACCTGGATCTGCTGGCGGCCCTTGTCGCTGGAAATGGCCTCGGCCGAGCAGATATCGATGCAGGCATGGCAGCCCACGGTCTCGTTGCGGCTGTGGGCGCAGAGCTTTTTCTTGTAGGCAAAGAAGCGGGGCTTGTCAAACTCGCCCACCATCTCGCGCAGCCGGAGCAGCACGCCCATGTCGCGGCCATCGCTGCGGAAGTAGCCCTGCGGCGGCGCATGCCGGGTGAAGCCGGGCTCGGCCGTGGCCGGACGCAGGTCCAGCACCAGGTCGAAGCGCTCCTGCTGCACACCGGCCTCGCGGCCGAAGTCGATGGCGCCGGCCACCTGGCAGGCGCGCACGCAGGCGCGGTGGGCGTCGCAGGCCGACCGGTCCACCTGGTAGTCAAGGCCGATGGCGTTCTCGGGGCAGGCCGTGATGCAGGCGTTGCAACGCGTGCACAGGTCCAGGTCGATGGGGTTGTCGGCGGACCACTGCACGTCGAAGGCGCCGAGCCAGCCGGTGAGCCCGGTGATCCGCCCGCCGAGCACCGGAAAACGCCGCGCCTGGGCGCCCCCGGCCGCCCCCGGACCCTGCGCGAACAGGGTCACGTCGAGCACATCGGCCACCAGGGCGGCAGCCTGCTCGGCCGCGTCGAGCGGACCGATGACCAGCAGGCGGCCCGCACTCTTGTAGGTGACGGTGGCCACCGGCGCCGGCTCGGGCAGGCGTGCGGCGGCCAGCAGCGCGGCGATCTTGGGGCCCGCCGCGCGGGCGTCACGGCTCCAGCCGCCGGTCTCGCGGATGTTCACGAAGCGCACCGGAGAGACCGCGCCCTCGGTCTGCGTGCCCAGTTCGCCGAACAGGCGCTGCTCCTGGGTGCAGGCCACCACCACCTCCTGGCCCGTGCGAATGGCCCCCTGGAAGGCGCCAGCCTCGCGCCGGCACAGCGTGGAATGGAGCGTCAGTTCCTCATGCAGGGCCGCGCCCAGCGCTTTCGCGTCGAGGGGCATCGTCTGGTTGCAGTCGCAGATCAGCGTGGTCATGTTCGGTATGGCTGGCTACCCTGGCCGCACCGTCCCCTGCAGGGGGCGTGGCGGCCAGTTCTGGCGAGCTAGGAATGGCGGTGCATACCCCCGACTGTGCCACGTCTGGCGGTGCCGCCGACTCCGCATCATCCCGAGGCCGGGCATCGTCCCCGGCTCTTGCCGGCGCGGGCGCGCCGGCGGCCTCCTTCTCATGGTCGAAGAAGCCCATGAAATGGGCGCTGGCCATCTGGCGCAGCATGCCTTCGGGCAGCGGGTCGGGCTGGGAATAGTCATCAATGTAGATGTCCAGGCCGTCCATGGCATTGAAATGGGGGTCGGCAAACAGCTTTTTCATGGCCGTGTTGCGCACCTCGGGCGCCACGCCGCGGCCCATGAAGGGCTTGAAGTCGGATGCGGGCGTCAGGGCCTGGGCATCGGCCAGGGTGGGCGGCTCGGGCTCCGTGGCGGCGGGCAGAGGCTGCTCGGGCTGCCCAGCCTGTTCCGCAGCAGGGGCGGCCACCGGTGGTGGAGGCACCTCGGGCAGGGGCGCCGGCTCCGGCACGGGCCGGCCCGCCGCCACCTCCTGCTTGCGGCGCGACCAGCGCGCGAGAAAGCCGTCAGCCATGCTGCGGTCCGCCCCGGCCACCGCGCTGCTTGTCGGTGGACACCGATGCCGGGTTGCCGAAGCGATCGGTCAGCGACTGGAAGCTGTCGGGCCGCCGGCGGCGCTTGGGTTCGGGCGCGTAGTGCGCGTCGACGAAGGCCTGCAGCAGCGCCAGCACCTCCGGCGGCGCGGGCACCTGCTCCACTGTTTCCTGCGCATCGAGCCAGCGGCCGGCATCGTGGTAGCTCAGGCTCACGGCCACGGGGCGGGCCAGGGGCTCGCTCCCGGTGCCGTCTTCGTCCAGGCGCCACAGCACGAACCAGCAGGGCGCGGGTGCGGACAGGTTCAGGTGGTAGCCCTCGCCATCGTCCTTGAACAGCTCGACCACCAGGCCCGGGAACAGCCACAGGGCCTGGTCCGCGTCCTCGCGCAGCAGGCGCGGTGCCTCGCCGAAGGCAGCTTGTGCGGGCACCACGTCGTCGAGCACCCAGCGCCAGGGCTGCCAGCGGTTGTCCAGGCGCTCGCGGCGCATGGTGACGGCGACTTCGAGGGTGGGGCGCTGCGACATGGCCCCACTGTACCCGGCAACCGGGCACCCGCACAGGCCGCAGGACCCGGGTCTTACCCCGCTGCCTGCGCCCCCTGCGCATACAGCACCGCGCGCGGCGCGCGGCACAGGCCCCACAGGCGCAGACCCGCGAGTTCGGCCACCTGCACGCCGGTGGCCGTGGGGGCCGAGATGGTGGCCAGGGCCGACAGGCCGACGCGCGCGCACTTGCGCACCAGCTCGTGGCTGCCCCGGCTGCTGAGCACGACGAAGCCGGGCTCGCCCATGCGGGCGCTGCGCGACAGCCAGCCGATGAGCTTGTCCAGGGCGTTGTGCCGGCCCACGTCTTCACAGACCCGGGCCAGGCGCCCGTCCAGCGTGGCCCAGCCGGCGGCATGCAGCGAGCCCGACTGCGCGTTGTGCGGCTGCAGCGCCTTGAGGTCGGCAAAGGCGCGCAGCACCGTGGGCAGGTCCACACGCCCGATCCAGTCGCGCGCCGGCAGGCGCTCGGGCGCCAGGTCGAGCGCGGCAAAGCTCTCCACACCGCACACGCCGCAGCCCGTGCGGCCGGCCATGCTGCGGCGCCGGTCCTTGAGGCGCTCGAAGCTGCGCGCCGAGATCTCCAGGTGCACCTCGACGCCCGGCACGCCGGGCGGCAGATGCGCCGCATGGGCGTCGGCCAGGTGCAGCGTGCTGCCACGGCAGTCCTGCGCGTGGTCGAGGATGCCTTCGCTCAGCGCAAAGCCGAGCGCAAAATCACCGAGGTCCTCGGGCGTGGCCATCATCACCGCGTGCGAGACGCCATTGAACACCAGCGCCACGGGGATCTCCGCGGCCAGGCTGTCCTGGCGCAGGGCACCGTCCTCTGGCACACCGGTCTCGCCGAACACCCGCACCGGCCGCCGTGCCAGTGCCGGCAGGTCCAGCGCCTCTTCGGCCTCGCCGTCGGGCAGGGTGAACAGCTGTGCGCTCATGGGCCCTCCCCCGCAGCCGGCAGCCCGCGCGCCACGGCGCGGCCGGCATCGGTCAGGTGGGCCACCCAGCGCTCGCCCGCCTGCTCCACGCGCACCCAGCCGGGGCCGCGCTGGCCGCCCACGGCAGCATCGCTCATCAGCGTGAGCTCGCGCATGAGCACGCTCACGCCCTGCCCCAGGCGCTTGCCCAGGCGCGGCAGCGACATGCCGGGTGCAGCCGCCTGCGCCTCCTGGCCGCCCGACTCTTCGGCCAGCACACGCAGGATGGCGCAGGCCAGGGTTTCCTGCACCGCGCTCATGGCGCCTCGGCCTGCGCCGGCACGGTGGCGCCCGCCAGGGCCGCCCCGCCCGGCACGTGCGGCAGCAGCAGCACGGGGATGGACTTGGAGGTGGGCGTGCCCGCGGTATCGGCCACGGCGGACAGCGGCACCAGCGGATTCGTCTCGGGGTAGTAAGCTGCGAGGTTGCCGCGCGGGATGTCGTAGGACACGAGCTTGAAGCGCTCGGCGCGGCGCTCCTGGCCGTCGCTCCACACGGTCTGGATGTCGACCCAGTCGCCGTCCTGCATGCCCAGGGCGCGGATGTCCTTGTCGTTGATGAACACCACGCGGCGCTGGCCATAGACGCCGCGGTAGCGGTCGTCCATGCCGTAGATGGTGGTGTTGTACTGGTCGTGCGAGCGCGTGGTCAGCAGCGTGAAGACCACCGCGTCCTTGTAGCGTTCGCGCGCGATGTGCGAGGGCGTGTCGCGCGGCACGGCATGGGCATGGAAGCTGGCCTTGCCCGAGGCCGTGGCCCAGACGCGCTCGCTGGCCGTGTTGCGCAGGCGAAAGCCGCCGGGCACGGCCACGCGCCGGTTGAAGTCCTTGAAGTCGGGGAAGACCTTCTCGATCTGGTCGCGGATGCGCGCGTAGTCCTCCACCAGCCAGAGCCAGGGCACATTGCTGCGCGCGCCCAGCGTGGCCGCGGCGAGCCGTGCCACGATGGCCGGCTCGGACAGCAGGTGCTCGGAGGCGGGCGGGTTGATGCCCACCGAGATGTGCACCATGCTCATCGAGTCCTCCACCGTCACGCCCTGCGGGCCGCCGGCCTGCACGTCGATCTCGGTGCGGCCCAGGCAGGGCAAGATCAGCGCCTCCTTGCCATGCACGATGTGGCTGCGGTTGAGCTTGGTGGTCACGTGCACCGTGAGGTCGCAGCGCTGCAGCGCCTTCCAGGTCTCGTAGGTGTCGGGGGTGGCGGCGGCAAAATTGCCGCCCAGGGCGAAGAACACCTTGCCCTTGCCGTCCAGCATCTGGCGGATGGCCTCCACCGTGTCCACGCCGTTCTTGCGCGGCGGCTCGAAGCCGAACACGTCGCGCAGCCGGTCGAGCAGTGCTGCCGGGGGCTTCTCCCAGATGCCCATGGTGCGGTCGCCCTGCACGTTGCTGTGGCCGCGCACCGGGCAGGGGCCCGCGCCCTCGCGGCCGATGTTGCCGCGCATCATGAGCAGGCTCACGATGCCCTGGATGGTGGCCACCGCATGCTTGTGCTGGGTGATGCCCATGCCCCAGCAGGCGATCACGCTCTTGGCGCCGATGTAGATGTCGGCGGCCGAGCGCATCTGCGCCTCGGTCAGGCCCGACTCCTGCTCCAGCAGCGCCCAGGACTCGGCGCGCAGGTCGGCCGCCAGGGCGTCGAAGCCAGTGGTGTGCTCGGCGATGAAGGCGTGGTCGAGCACGCCGCCGCGTGCGTCCTCCTGCTCCAGCACATGCTTCATCATTCCCTTGACGGCCGGCAGGTCACCGCCCACGCGCAACTGGAAGTAGTGCGTGCTGATGGGCGTGGAGCCCAGGGTGGCCATCTCCAGCTTGTCCTGCGGGTCGGCAAAGCGCTCCAGCCCGCGCTCGCGCAGCGGGTTGAAGCTCACGATGCGCGCGCCGCGCTTGTGCGCCTCGCGCAGCTCGCCGAGCATGCGCGGGTGGTTGGTGCCCGGGTTCTGGCCGAAGATGAAGATCGCGTCGGCGCACTCGAAGTCGTGCAGGGTCACCGTGCCCTTGCCCACGCCGATCTGCGGGCGCATGCCGCTGCCGCTGGGCTCGTGGCACATGTTGGAGCAGTCGGGGAAGTTGTTCGTGCCGTACTGGCGCACGAACAGCTGGTACAGGAAGGCGGCTTCGTTGCTGGCCCGGCCCGAGGTGTAGAAGATGGCCTGGTCGGGGTCGGGCAGAGCGTTCAGGTGGCGCGCGATCAGCGCGAAGGCATCGTCCCACGCGATCGGGCGGTACTGGTCGCTGGGCGCGTGGTAGACCATGGGCTGGGTGAGCCGGCCCTGGTCCTCGAGCCAGAAATCGCTCTGCCCGGCCAGCTCGGCCACGGTGTACTGGGCGAACAGGCTGGGCCCGGCACGCCGCGCCGTGGCTTCGGCGGCCACGGCCTTGACGCCGTTCTCGCAGAACTCGAAGGTGGAGGCATGGTTGCGGTCGGGCCAGGCGCAGCCCGGGCAGTCAAAGCCGTCGGGCTGGTTGGCCGAGAGCAGTGTCTTGGCGCCCTTGAGGGGAATGTCCTGGCGCAGCAGCGCATTCTTGACGCTGTTGAGCGCGCCCCAGCCACCGGCCGGGCCTTTGTAGAACTCGATCTTTTCTTGCTTCATCATGGTCTCCTGGGCGGGAGCTGCCTGCGCTTGGACTGTGCCACGCGCCGGACGTTCCCGGCCCCCCACCCCGCGGGGGGCATGGACATGGAGGCGGTGGCGTGGTCCGCCGGGCCCCGCCCCATGCCATCCAATGCCTTACTGGAAGAACTTGGCGGCGCTCACCAGGGTCTTGTAGATGCCCCAGATCAACGGCAGGCCCACGGCCAGCCAGGCGAAGGCCACCAGCGCCGGGCTGGTCGTGCCACCGCTGCCCGGGCCACCGCCCACTTCGGCCGCCACGCTCTTCTCGTGGGCCAGCTTCTTCTCATGCGCCAGTTCCTCGTCGCTCATGAACCATTTGTCGGCCAGCGGGCGCACCATAAGGTTGGCGATCAGGCCGATGACCAGCATGCCCACGAGGATGTACATGGTCTGGTTGTACACCTGTTCGCGCGGCAGGCCCAGGCCCAGCTGGTATTCACGCATGTAGTTCACGACCACCGGGCCCAGGATGCCGGCCGTGGCCCAGGCCGTCAGCAGGCGGCCATGGATGGCGCCCACGAACTGGGTGCCGAACAGGTCGGCCAGGTAGGCCGGCACCGTGGCGAAGCCGCCGCCGTACATCGACAGGATGACGCAGAAGGCGCCCACGAACAACAGCTTGCTGCCCGCACCGGCCGAACTCGGGATGCTGGCGTACATCAGGCCACCGAGCACGAAGAAGATCACATAGGTCATCTTGCGGCCGAACTTGTCGGACAGGCTGGCCCAGAAGAAGCGGCCGCCGATGTTGAACAGCGACAGCAGCGCCGTGAAGCCGCCGGCCACGGCCGCGATGGCCGCCAGCTGGGTCTTGTCGAGCTCGCCGAACTTCTGCGACACGCCGATCAGGCCACCGCCGAAGACCTCCTGCAGCATGGGCGAGGCCATGCCGATCACGCCGATGCCGGCGCTCACGTTCATGCACAGCACGATCCAGATGAGCCAGAACTGGGGGATGCCCCAGACGCGCTTCACATGCACGTGGCGCTGGGTGATCATGGCATTGGCCGAAGGGGGTGGCGGCGTCCAGCCGGCAGGCTTCCAGCCCGTGGGCGGCACGCGGTAGCCCAGGGCGCCGGCCATCATGAACACGAAGTACACCAGCGCCATGACCACGAAGGTCTGCATCACGCCCACGTCGGTGGGGCTGGAAAAGTGCTTCATCAGGTCCACGGCCAGGGGCGAACCGATCATCGCGCCGCCGCCAAAGCCCATGATGGCCATGCCGGTGGCCATGCCGCGCCGGTCGGGGAACCACTTGATCAGCGTGGACACGGGCGAGATGTAACCCAGCCCCAGCCCGATGCCCCCGATCACGCCCGAGCCCAGGATCATGAGCCAGAACTGGTGCAGGTGGATGCCCAGCGCCGACAGCAGCATGCCGCCGCACCAGCACACGGCCGAGACCACGCCGGCCTTGCGCGGGCCGGCCCGCTCCAGCCAGCCGCCCCAGATGGCGGCCGAGCAGCCCAGGAAGACGAAGAACAGGGTGTACATCCAGCCCAGCGTGGCCACGCGCCAGTCGCAGCCGCTGGCGAACAGCTCGGCGAAGAAGCTCACGTCCTTGGCGCAGGCCGCGCCCGTGCCAGCCGTGCTCAACGCCTTGGACAGCGGCAGCCAGAACACCGAGAAGCCATAGGCCATGCCGATGCACAGGTGGATGGCCAGGGCGGCCGGCGGCACCAGCCACCGGTTGAAGCCCGGTGCGGCAATGATGCGTTCCTTGTCGAGGAACCCGGGGGATGGCATGGCCCCGGGCGCCAGCACGGCGCCCGCTGATGAAGCTGTCATGTGTTCTCTCTCCTTGGATGGTGCGCAAGCGCTGTTGTTCTTGACCTCGGTCAATCGCGGACGGGAGTGTCCGAACAGGAGGGGGATAGCGTCAAATTGAATCGGCACATGCTGCGATTCAACAATTGAATGACGCGAATGAAAATCAGTCGCGAACCTGCCAGGCAGATGGCAGGAAGTATCCCGAAGGAGGGTCAGTCCTTCAACTCTCCACAGTGCTGGGCAACGTGCTCACGCCACTCGGGCAGATCCAGCAGTTCAAGCGCCGCCTCGAGCGCCCGGGACACGCGCGGGCCGCGCTGGGTCATGAAGCCGATGGGGGTGCGCACCTCGGGCGAGACCAGGGGCAGGGCCTCCAGGCCGCGCTCGCTGCGCGCGGCCGCCACCATGGCGCCTGGCAGCACGCTGAACACCTCGCCCGACAGCACGGACAGCACCAGGGTCAGCACCGAATTGGTCTCGATGGCCGGCGGCACCGGCGCGCCCGCCTCGCGCAGGGCCTCGTCGATGATGAAGCGGTTGTGCATGTCGGGGGTGAGCAGGCACAGCGGCAGCTGGCCTGCGTCCTTCCAGCGCATGGGCGGGCCGATGCGCAGGCGGTCCGGGTCGGGCGTGCGGGCGCGGCGCAGCAGGTAGTAGTGCTCGTTGCACTGCGGCCAGGAGCGCAGGTTCACGCGCTTGGCCTGCATGCGCTCGCTGTAGCCCACGGCCAGGTCCAGCGACAGGTCTTCGAGCCGCTGCTCGAGCTCCTGCGAGCTCATGGACAGCACCACGGGCAGGATGCCCGGGTGGCGCGCCTGCAGCATGGCGGCAAAACGCGAGAGGATGGGCACGGCCGTGGGCGTGGAGGCCATGCGCAGCCGCCCCTGCGGTGCGATCTCGGTGCTGCGCAGCTCCTGGCGCAGCACCTCGTTGTCGCGCAGCATGCGCTGCGCCGTGGCCAGCACCGCCTCGCCCTCGTGGGTCAGGCCCACATAGGTGCGCGCGCGCTGCACGATCACGACGCCGAACTCTTCCTCGAGCGCACGCAGGGCGTTGGACAGCGCCGGCTGGGTGATGTGGCAGGCCTGCGCCGCCCGGCCGAAATGGCGGTGCTCGTCCAGCGAGACGAGGTAGCGCATGGCAGCCAGCAGGTTCATCGCCGCGCCGCCCTTTCACCACCCGGCTGCCGGGCCTTGCGCAGGCGCACGCTCATGTGTCCTTGCTGACCGAGATGGTCGGGAACTTGGACGAGAAGTCCTTGGCCTGCTGGGCGATCTTCACGGCCACGGTGCGCGCCACCTTCTTGTAGATCTGCGCCACGTCGCCATCGGGGTCGGCCACCACCGTGGGCTTGCCGCTGTCGGCCTGCAGGCGGATCTGCATGTCCAGCGGCAGCGCGCCCAGGTAGTCCATGCCGTAGTCGGCCGCCATCTTCTTGCCGCCATCGGCGCCGAAGATG